>SAMEA104315430__coassemble_821_pt1 | contig 11727 bp, 18 predicted proteins | sample SAMEA104315430__metabat2_low_PE_026 | metagenome-assembled genome bin SAMEA104315430 (sample SAMEA104315430) | gut metagenome | biome: Monkey gut; feature: monkey-associated habitat; material: faeces | place: China | collected 2013 | reverse complement strand
TGCTTAAAACTTATGCCGATTCAAACTTCAATCCACAACAATTGACAATTTCTCGTTCATATAGACCATGCGCATCTTTTGTAACTAAAAGTCCCAATAAGGATGAAAAGCGTTTATCTGAAACTATAGTTGAAATCAGTTTTTTACCAATTCCTTTTCCACGATACTTCTCATCTATAATTACATCAGCTAAATAGAAAGTTGTAGCAAAATCGGTTACAACACGTGCTATTCCAATAAACGTGTTAGTCTCTTTTTCATATACCCCAAAAACTGTTGAATTTTCAATTGATCTTTTTATAACTTCAGGATCTCTGTTGGCGGCCCAATATGTAGTATGTAAAAGATTTATTGCATCATCTACTGGAAATGTTGATTTATCGTCACTAATTAATATACTTTTCATTTTTCTCCGTTGCCACTGGCAATCCGCCTAACAATTGGTTGTACCGCAGCGGGCTTGACCCGCTGTCGGCTTTGAAGCTTTGTTAGATTGCGTTTTTATTTACCAGATTGTTTTTACATTATATTGTAGAATTTTTGGGTCAGTTGTTACAATTGTTAAATTGTTTTCAATTGCCTGGGCAATTAATAATCTATCAAAAGGATCTTTATGAATATCTGGTAAAGCTTTTATTGCTTCCGCATCAAATTCAGTTGGAGGTAGATAAATAAATTCTTCATCTTCAAGTACAGTTTTTAATTTTGGAATATCGATATTAAACTGTAATGTACCTTTTGCCTGTTTAATTGCAATTTCCCATAAAGATGCAAAACTGAAAAAACACCGCTTTGTTTCCATGATGTCTTTTGCTGTTTGAGAAAGTTCAGTACTTCCAGATACATACCATATTATTGCATGGGTATCTAATAAATACATTACATATACTCCTCAAATTCTTCGAGTGGCTTTTCAAAGTCTGGAGACATTTTACAAGGTATATCTTTTAAGCAACCGAATCCTTTTTTCTTTGATACAGTATGATTCTGTTTTTCTGGTGTTGTAAATTTATAAAAAATATAATCTATATAAGTTGCAATTTCATCAATTGCAGCCTGGGGGAGAGTCTTTAATTTATTTTCAATAGCAGGATATTCCATATAATACCTCCGTGACTTCCAATTCTAACTTTATTATAACATATATACTTTATTTTTCTACTGTTAAATAAAAAAGGCGGGCTTGACCCGCCGTGTAATAATCCAGACAAGCTTGACTTGACTGGATTATTTCTTAATTTCTCCCTCAATGGTTTTCACAGTATTTTTGATTTCTTCAATATCTGTATCAAAATTCGCTTCCCTCAACATATAATCAATGCTGTCAGAGCTTGCTGCCAATAAATCAATTTTTCTTCGGATTTCAGTAATTTGTGCAAGAAAACCAAAAGTCATAACATTAATAAAGAATGCAATTACAACACCTAGAATGAGGAATACGATACAGAGCAGAATCTCATAATCATAAATAATATCATCTCCAATATGATATCCGATGAAGCCTCCTAAAATTCCGCAAATAATAAAATTTACGGTTGCACAGATTGAACACATTTTTTCAAATGTTTTTGCAAACCATTCTAACATAGAAACCCTCCTAAAGTTTCATTTTTATCATTCAACGAATGATATTAAAAGAATTTGCTGGAAGATTTATCTTATCAACGATAAGTGGCGCAGCTTGACTGCGACATCCGCTTTGAAAACCATGTTAGGTTTTATTTCTTTTTACTTGAAGTCCATTCCTTATATTTTTCTTCAAGTAACTTAAAATCATTACATCTTTGACTTAATTTTGATTTACCATCATTTGTCATTTTATGATTATAAACAGCTTTTGCATTATTTATAATTTGTTCTGTTTTCTGCTTAATAATACGAATTTCATTATTCAATAATGTTCTATACTGTTGATTTTTCTCAGTGTTTGGATTTTTAAGGGAATATGCATTTTCTGGAACAGGAAACATATTGTTCAAGTTAATAACAGCCATATCTCCGACTTTTATAAAATCTACAGTTTCTGATAATCTTTTATGCTTTGGTTTAAATGAGGAAAGTGGAGCAAAATACTTTATTCCATTTATTTCAAAAAGGATTCCAACATACTTACGCGAATAAGTTTGTGAAACTTTTGCATTATGAAATAAATGCTCTGAGAACTGAGAAAGAAAATTTATATATTTTTCGTCTATTTCGTAAAAAAGTAACTTATCCATAAATAAAACGAGGCCGTAAGAAAACTTACGACCTCCGTATAACACTCGCGATTAAAGGCGCGATTTCCTTATAATTTAAATATATAATACTATGACTTATCTGTCAATATTCAAATTATTCTATTAATTACTAAAGGCTTTTAGATAAATCTTACTTTTGTATCAAGTCACCAATTTTTTTATTTTTTTCATCATAAATTTCTATAGATGAAATATTGGCAACAATGGGTGTATAACCTGATTTTTCAAAACTTTTTTCAATTCCTTTATACTTTGAACTAGTAAAATCTTCAATATTATAATGAATTACAAGAATTATATTTCTATTGATATCCCCATATCTATCTTTTCTTTCTGTTTGAAAAGTCTTAGCTTTATCTTTTGACATTGGGAAAAAATTATATTTTGAAAAATCAACAAGCCACAAAGCCATATCAGGAATGGACTTTCTTTCATCATATGTAACATCATAATTATAAGGCTTGTCTAATTGGAAATAAACGCCTTCTGCAATATCTACAGGATATCCTTCATTTTCAAAATCATATTTTCCGAATTCTGCACTTGTAACTGCATAACACTTTTTATCTTTGTAATTTTTAAAAGTATTGATTTCATCTTGAATTGCTTTAACATCATTAGCTTTGTGGTCTTCCCATTCGAATTCATCTTCATGAAATTGCTGCCAGTCTTTATAAAAATCATTTTTGATTAAAAACATTTTTTGATTTTCGCTTAATTTCAAACTTGTTCCAGCTGCATATGAGTAGAATGCATCTTTCCATTTTAAGTTTTCTCCCCAATCTGCTTGAGCAAAAATGCTTAGCGAAAGTAAACTTGTACATAAAAACATAATAATTTTTTTCATAAAATCCTCCAACGATTTTATTTTGATTTTTTGGGCGAAGTCGAGTGTAACAAGACTTCGCCCAAAGGACTTTTTCAAGTCCTTTGGGTAGTGTACACTACCCAAATTTTTAAAGAGAAAATTTGTTGGAGGATTTTCTTATCGACGACAAGTGGCGCAGTGCGCCATCAACCTAACAACTGGTTGTACCGCAGCGGGCTTGACCCGCTGTCGGCTATGAACCTTTGTTAGGTTGCCTATTTATCAAAATCAGCAGGTTCTATTTCTGGAACTTTCGATAATACATATTTAAACTTTTCTACAGAACCTTTCTCTGCTCTTTGTTCGAGATATTTCTGAGTTTCAAATGCTGCAATCTTTTCTGCTACAGCTGAAACAATAAATTGATTAATTGAGATATTATCCTGTGTTGCAATTTCTTTTACTGCTGTATGATAAGAATCAGGTATTCTTAAACTTAAACTTCCCATAATTATACCTCCTGCAATGTTTGTAAAAATTCTTTTGGTGTAAGAATCTTTAGTCCAAGATTTTCAGCTTCCTTAAAGTCTTTTTTATTATAGGTTACAATTGTTCTTGCGTTCGATTGAATTGTAACTTCCAAAACATGATCATCAAACGGATCTTTTAAATAAGGTCTCCATAGATAAAATAATTTTGTTTTGATTCCGACTGTACAAAGATAGTTGATAAAATCTTCTATATCAGAATCAGTATAAATTGTACAATCGAGTTTTCTTTTTAATACGGCTTCATATTCCAGAATTAGTGAAACTGAAATCGCAAAGTTGAAAACATCTTCAGTTATTTTTGAAATCAATTCAAATGATTTTCCTTTATTACTTTGCAAAGCGGAAAGGATAACATTTGTATCGATTACGATTAATTGTTTCATTAAGCAGTATTATATATGATACCAATATTCGCTGTCAAATAAAAAAGGCGGGCTCGACCCGCCGTTATAGATATATTTTTTTATTCTAGTGATATATCCAATAGAGTCCAGTTATTTTCTGAAATTTATTGAATTTTCACATAATAATTCATTGGAACTAATAAGCCTAATGCATTTTTACTTTCTAATGATCCTTTTATTTTATAAATATGTTCTTCAGGTTCATATATAATTTTATTACTATCATATTCAGAAAAGATGGCTGTTTCAGGATATTTTAATTCTTTTTTAATAAACTCTTGGGCCATTGAATAAGCTTCATGATTATGAGATATTTTTTTCCATGAATCAGGATTATTCATATCCTTGATACTTCCAATTGAACAATAACCAAATGAAACAACTATTACTGTTAAAATTGGTATCCATAATGCTAAAAGTATTTTTGTACTTATTTTCATAAAATCCTCCATCAATTTCTTTCATTACGGCGAAATCTGTTGGAAGATTTACCTTACTAACAGCAAGTGGCGCAGTGCGCCATCAACGAAGCCACTGAAAAACATCTATTTTTTTTGATAAATTGAAAAGAATTACCTAATATAAAGTGATTTTTACTTGATTTTCATGTGTGGATTGTAGTTTTTAAGGATATTATCTTTTTGTTTTTCCTATTTTTCGTTCATAAGAGTTGTTATTCGCTTTAAATTTGTTACAAAGATAACACAGATCCCCTGTATTCTGGTAGCATGAAGTCCATTGCCGACACTTCTGCCATATCCATGCACATTTTTGAGTTCGCTGTTTTTTGCTTCGATTTTATAGCGTTCTTTTGAAAGTTTCCTAAATTCTTCCGTTTCCTGAAATTCTTTTTGTTTTTTATGAGTCTCAGACATTATTGTTACGTAATAGTTTTTTCCTCCATCTTTTCTTGGATGGCATTTCTCTTTATATGGACATTTTACACATTTTTCTTTTTTAAAATTATATGAATACCTTATGTTATGACCTTTTCTTTGATCCCTTTTTACATTTATTGAATCTGCTAGATAACCTGCTCTACACTGATATGTTTCAGCATCTTTATTGTAAATAAATCCATTTTCCTCTTCTTTTCTGTTTCCATCTGTAATTACAGGATTTAATTTTGAAATCAGCTTAAAGTTTTCTTTACCATTTTCATCTGTTTGATTTGCCAACTCCAAATTATCTTTCCCAGAATATGCTCTGTCCCCAATAACATTTTCAACTTCTATCCCATTTTTGCGACTTTTATTTACAAGTTCAGCAAGCTCTTTCCCATCCGGTTTTTCTCCGCTTGTTACTTTTGCGGCACAGATAATCCCTTCTGGTGTCATTGCCATGTGTGTTTTGTAGCCCAAAAAATGAACTGTCCTTTGTTTTATGTCCAATTTTTGCATCTTTATCTTTTGATGTATAAAGTTCTTCCTTTGTGTCTTCCATGGTTTCTTTTAAGAGATTTAGTTTTTCTTTTACTGCAGGAAGATTCGGAACAACCGGCATTGCTTCGATTGTTTTTATAAGGGTTTCACAATATTCAACTTCTTTATCGATTGAATCTTCTGTATTTTTTGCCGGCATCATTTTTTTTGTTTTTTCATCAGTTTCATAAACAGCATGTCTTAATTTTTTTGACTGTTCCTGTAAAACTTCTCTGATTGAATGTCTGGTGTAGCGTGATTTCGTGTGAGTTGAGTCGATGATAATTGATTTTGATTTGATTATTCCTTTTTCGATTGCTATTTGGCAGGTTTTCTCAAGCAACATGTCTAAAAGTTCTGAATCCTGCAACCTCAATTTTCTGAATTTTGAAAGAGTTGATGAATCTATTACGTCGTCCTCAGGATTTATTCCAAGTAAAAATTTATATGACAAGTCGTAGCGTGCCCGTTCTACTAAATCGACATCAGAAAGTGGATGTATGCATTTTAAAAGCAGATAAATAAACATTCGGACCGGATCTTCTGCTTTTCTTCTGTTATCAAGACAATATTTGTTTTTCAGTTCTTCGCGAATAAATGAAAAGTCAACCAGCTCTTTTATTTGTCTGAAAAAATGATTTTGTGGAATAAGTTTATCATAGAGTTCCATATACGGACTAAAATTTAATTCACCTTGGTTATTTAGCATTTCATTTACCTCATGTTAAATTTTATTATATCTTTTGATATTTGTAAATTCATATCCGCCCTTTATTGGGGTTTTTCAGTGGCTTCGCCATCAACCTAACTTGCGTTTTAAACGGTGGCGGGCTTGACTGCGACATCCGCTTTGAAAACCATGTTATGTACTATTTTGTATGAGGACCGAGAAATTTATCCCCATTAAAATGAATCATGTGAGTTGGATTGTCTTCAATCCATGCTTCTGTTTCCCATGCAATATCTTGTGCATAATGTGTAAATGTTTTCTTGTCTGGAAAAGCAGAAATATATACTTTATCAGCCGTCACGTTTGAAAATAATTCTTCAAGTTCGATGTACCTCTTACTATCAACAGGTCCGTGTGAAGTTACGGATTCTACAAGAACAAGCCATTTTTTATCTTCCACATACAAAATTACATCTGGCATTTTTCCATGTTGTTGAACATTGAATAAAAGATTTCCTGCAAGCTCTTGGTCGTAATAGCCCCATTTATCGCCAGTGTCGCCAACATAAATAAGTGTGCTGTTTGATAAGAATCTTGGAGCCATTTGCTCGATTATATCTCGGATAAGTTCACTATGTTTACCTGGAGAAATTTGAATGCTGTGGTTCTCTTTGATTTTTACAGAAACCATGTTCATTTCTCGTTCATGTGCATACTGAGCTGAGAGTGTGGACTGATTTTTTACAAAATCTGCAAGCAATGCTTCAAAAGCATTTGTTTTGTATGCTTTTATAACTTTTAAAGCGGCTGGTGAAATCTGATATACTGCTTTTGGGCTGTTTACCGGTCTGTCGGGTTTATCTGGATTGTAAAGCACAATTCCAGCCTGTACCATTTGATGCGTACTGAACCGTCTGAAAGTCTCACGAGTATTCGGAGCATATTCTTTATTGTAGTACTCTTTTGCAAAAGTCATCATCGGTGTAATTCCGACCAATGGACTTTCTGCATTTTTCCATTCTTTTTCTGGTGTTACATTCAAAAGAGAAAGAAGACAATATGCAGTGCGTTCATTTTGCTGTTCTGACGGCATTCCAAATTTTTTAAGAAGTTCTATAGCTTCTTCAAGTTTCTGTTTTATCAGTTCTTCAATTTTCAATTTGTTACTTCCTTTGAAAGTTCATCAAATACGGTTTGACACCAGTTTTTTTCTGATTTTAATTTTCTGCCAAGTTCAGAAAGCTGCTCAAAAGATGGATATGGTAGATTTCTTAAATCCGTTGCATTTAACTGTGTATGTCCGCTGAAAAGTCTGAACTTTTCATCAATATAAGTTGAATTAAGCCAGCAAACTAAACCATAAGCAATATTTTCATCTAAAGTTGATTTGTTTTGATGAAACACATTTAAATGATTTTCAAAAGCAATTTCATCTTCTTTGAAATCATTTGGAGTTATAAGAGAAGCGACAACTCTTTTTGTTTCTTCTTTTGTGGAAAACCTTTTTACAAGAACATAAAAACCTTTAGAAAAAAGCTGCTTTTGCACATCCTCAGAAAGCATAATTGCATTCGGCTTTTTAGATTCTTGAGGCCATGAAAGACGATGATTTTTTAAATGAACAGAATAAATAAGGGGAACTGAATTTGCGACATAATCTTTTTGTAACAGATTTTTCATTCTGAAATCAACAATTGGACCTGTTGAAACTTTTACCTCTAAATCTTTAAGATTTGAATAAACTGTAAGTTTTTCATTTCCAACTTGCTGTTTTGTCGGGATATTAAAATATTTTTCCTTGTCGTTTTCATGTAAAATCTGATTAAATGGAACATCAAATTCTGAAAGTCCTACAAAAGAATCATCATTGCAGTATGAAATTTTTACATTTTTCTGTTCAGCGTTCTTTTGAAGCATGATAATGATATTTTCTTGCAAAACGGCTTCATCTTTAAAAGCTTTATCACGAGATTCAAAAAGATGTATGTGCTTGATTGCACAATTTTTTAGGATAAACTCTCGGAACGGCTTGTAATAAACACCGTTGCAAAAACTTCTTGGAACAATTGCAACTATATATCCATTATCCTCGGTAAGTGAAATCGCTGCTCCCATAAATGCTGAATACAGATTTACTGTTTCAAGACCAAAAGCACGTGCAGATTGACGCTCTTTTGAATTTGTCAGAATCTTTTTATACGGAGGATTCATTATTACATGGGTATAAGTTTCATTGATTTTCCAAGTATATTAAAAAGATGTTTTTTCCAAGAAATCTTCGGAAATTATTTCATAATCTGATTTTTTAAAAGCCGAGCTTGACGAGGCTATATTTTTACTTAAGGTAGTATATACATCTTTATCAATATCGTAGGCTGAAACGTGAATTTCTGGAGTATTCCATTTTTCTTTTAAGATTCTTTCCATAAAAGAACATGAAAGTGTTCCAATTCCTGCTCCTGGGTCAAGCAATTTTATTTTTTTGTCTGTTTCAGGAAACAACGAAGACATAAAATTTGCAATAGAATAGGGAGTGAAATACTGTCCAAAAGTTTCCTTATGATTTAAGGAAGTTTCAACTGCATGAGAAATACGTTCTTTTTCTAGTGTTTCTGCAAGTACTACCATATTTCTAATATACTATATTTTTGTTTTTTAGACTATTACTCTATAAAATGCGTCCCAGTGCGGGCGTCCACATAACAATTGGTTGTACCGCAGCGGGCTTGACCCGCTGTCGGCTACGAACCTTTGTTATGTGATATATTTGATTAATAACATTGCAACGTAGTTATTGCAACATCATCATATTTTGTTCCTTCATAAATGTCTGTAATTATAAATTTTACATAATTAAATTTACCAGGAAGATTAAATGATTGAATAGTACTATTATTTTCAATCTTATAATTTCCTATTAAATTATTATTTATATCAAAAACTGATAATTCTTTGACTTTATTGTATTCTTCAAAATGTTGTGGATTATCTAAATCTATAAAACCATTGATAATTCTAAATGAACTAAAAGTTTTTTGTGCGTTAATTGTTATATATTCTTCTATTCCTGAGTTATCAGATTCTGAAATCCAAGAAGAAAAACTTATATATAGTAAATTGAATTCATCATATCTGTTAATTCCTTTATTCTTCCATGTGGATGCTTCATAATCAGCCATTACTTCAATTTCTTTAAACCAATAATCTTCATAAGATTTTACAAATTTAAATGTTTTTTCATGATTCATCAAAATAAAGTAATTTTCTGATTGAAAAAGAACATAATCATTATTTCCAATTGTCCAAATTGTAATACCATTTGAAACTTTCTTCTGAATTTTTTTTATATTTGAAAAGATGCCATAATCATCAAGCGTTGTATATTTGAATTCGGTAAAATCATCTGAAAAATAATAAAGAAAGTAGCCATCTGAAGATTGATATTCTTTTTCTGCAAAAAGTAGAGATATTTGAAAGAGCAGTAATACTATCAAAAATACTTTTTTCATTTTTCTCCAAAAACGCCCCAGTGCGGGCGTCCACATAACATTAGTTTAAACGGTGGCGGGCTTGACCCGACATCCGCTTTGAAACTGTTGTTATGGCTATTTTCTACGCGTACACATAAGTTTTTATTTCTTCAAGTTGAGGAGCAAGTTCTATTTTAGCGTTTCTTATATCAATATCATCCTGCAATGACATAAAATATCCATCAGATAATCCAAAAAATTTTGCCAGTCTCAATGATGTATCTACAGTTATTTTTCTGCGGTTATGAAGAATATCCTGAATACGTGAAGTTGGAACATTTATTTCCTGTGCCAGTTTATAAGCAGAAATTCCAAGTGGAATAAGAAATTCTTCGCTAAGAATTTCTCCGATTGTTGGTGTTTCAATAAAATCAGACATAGTTTTCTCCTAGTGGTAATCCACAATCTCAACATTATAATAATGCCCGTCTTTTTCCGTAAAACAGACACGCCATTGATCATTTATACGGATTGAATGCTGTCCTTTTCTATCTCCAGAAAGTTGTTCTAGATGATTACTTGGAGGAACTCGCAAATCCTCCAGGCATTTTGCATTATCTATCATCATCAGTTTTCGTAAAGCAACTTTTTGAATTGTATTCGGAAGTCTTTTTGAAAATTTCTGATTGTAGATAAACTCTGTTTCTTTATCCGCAAAACTCTTTATCATGATTTTATTATATACGCAATACGTGTATATGTCAAACGGATAGCTATATAGAAGTAACGCTGACACTTTTATTATTTTATTTAAGCGGCGTAAAGCCGCGTACTACCGCTTCCTTGCTTAGCTATAAAGTTCAATTTCATTTTTTAATCGAGCTTGACTCGATTAAAAAATATTCCATATTAAATAATCTGCTTTTCTTTTAAATAGATTCCATACTTTTCATCTGAAATTACTTTATCATAACTACTTTTCACTTTGCCTAAGGCAATATCTTCAGTAAGGTCAGAAATAAATTTCTTGAAATCTGGCGAATCTTCTGCCAATCTGTCCAATGTATCCCAATCAATACTTTCATTGTATCGAGCTGGGCAAACTATTTCAGAATCATTAATATCTTCTGCATTAAGTTTTATAATTCCAATACCAAAAGCATTTGAAAGCCTCTGTATTTCATTTTTAAAATCCGGTTCATTATTTATTCTTAAACAAACCAAATATCCTTCATTTGCCCAACTTGAATTTGAGACAGCTTGAAAAAAACATTGACGAAGATTTCCGTAATCTAAATGCTTTTTCATTTCAAATGAAAATAGTTTTATAGAGTTTACATTTAATGATGATTGCAGTTTCATCGTTTCTTTTGAATAGTCTCCAAATAGGAAATAAACTCCAACTAAATCCGGATGAAGCCATTCATTTGCACCTTTGACTTTTCTTACTGAATTTTCTTGGTAAATAGTTTTTGCGAAACAATGAAAATGCGGATTGTCTTTAACATATTTTACAAGTAATGGATGTAAATCTCTTTCATTAAAATTACTTTCTTTGTATTTTTTTATTTCGATTTCATCTTTTTTTTCGATTTCATTTTCTATTTGCTGTACATTTAAGTTTAAACTTCTAAGTAAAAATCTAGAAGGTCTCTTTGAAACTTGAACAAATGTGCTTTTTTCGCCATTTTCTTTTGCATCAACATATAGCCTTGCACCTACTGTTGCTGATGGAGTTTTGCCTAAAGAACCAAGTTTTTTATCTAATCCTAATTCAATAGCTTTTTCCCAAACTTCATCTGCAGACATTGGATTTTTTGTTTCTTTAAAAACATCTACAATCAAATCGAAAAATGTATATTGTTTCTCAATTTTCTTTCCTTCTTAAAACAGCAGGCCAATGCGCCTGTCGCCATAACATTGTTTTAAACCGCAGGCAGCTTGACTGCCTGTCGGATTTGAAAACAGTGTTATGTGTTTCTACTTCATCATAGCTGAATAACTCAGATGATGTTCTCTAGCATAAGTGATAAAATCTTTTTCTTCCTGAGTTACTCTTATCTGGAATTTCAAAGGCTGTTTGAATTTTTGTTTTCTTCCTGCATTTTCTCTAGGAGTCTGACCATCTTTCCAAGACTCTTATCATAAAAATACAAATATGAT
>SAMEA104315430__coassemble_798_pt1 | contig 11952 bp, 10 predicted proteins | sample SAMEA104315430__metabat2_low_PE_026 | metagenome-assembled genome bin SAMEA104315430 (sample SAMEA104315430) | gut metagenome | biome: Monkey gut; feature: monkey-associated habitat; material: faeces | place: China | collected 2013 | reverse complement strand
AAGCCCCCACACGAGCATGAATCAGAGGAAGATAAGTTGTCAGGTAATAGCCGCCTTTGCAGTTAATATAATCCTGCAGAAGATCATTTGCTCGTCTCTGACAAAAAGGCTCTCCATCAAATAAATCATCACTTAAAAACTTCGAAGTAACGTTACGGACAATCTGACCTTTGGCTGCAATCTCGTTATCATCTTTCACGTAGATGCTGTAATTAGTTTCAGAAATAATTGCACGGCCATAAATCGCAGCTTTATAAAGTCCAATCAGATTCCCATTTCTAGAAAGCTGAATGATTGCTCTGTCTTTGTATGTTGAAGTATCAAATTGAACTACCGAGAAATTCTCGGTGGTTGAACCTGCCGAAACCACCATTTCATCAATGAATTCTTCCTCAGTCGTAAGCTGGTCCGCATACACAACATTACGAGTTTTTCCTTCATCATTCTTAGCGGTGTAAATTGCCTGGTAATCATTGTCAGAAATAATCTTGCGGCTATCGTCAGTGAATGGATAATAAGGCTGCATGTCCTCGTCATACCACATCGGTGCATCGCTATAACTCCAGAGTTCCTGTCGCTTAGTCTGCACATAACGTGTATACTTCAAGCGTACATTGTTTGCATACTTATCATTGTTATTAAAAAATCTGTAATGAGTAATTTTCTTTTCATCCAGAGTAAAACAAGATTCTTCTGAATATTCATTTTCTCTGTCGTAAGGTGATTCAATAAATGAGAGAGTCAAATCCTTACCGCATTCCACAACAGCGTCATAAGTCTTGGCCAGAGCACAAAGTTCTTTCCATGCAGACCCCACAACAACTACATAAGGAATATCAAAAGGAAGAGAGCCGCAGTTTATTTCATTAGGATTAAGTCCGCCGCGTTTTGCAATAATGTGAACAAGTGAGTTTTCAGGATTCGTCCTGTCACAAACAACAGAGTGAACCACAGTCTGAGCATCAGTCCAGTTATGCTGCAGTTTTGTGTCATCAAGTTTAGAGCTCAAATCAACTAAGCGTATCTTGGTAGTCTTATCAAGAAAGCCGGTTTCCTGGCTCTGGAATCCGTTGTTATCAACAAAAAGATGAAAGCGAAAAAAAGTGTTTTCGCGCTCACCAAAACAATACCAGATCTGAACGCCAAGTCCCGGAGCATATTCAGAATTCTTTTCTATATCATAGATGCCTTTCAAAAGAAGTTCGCCGCAGTTCATAATGCCGCCGGCCTCAGTGGTGTAACTTGTGATTACACATTCAAGAATATCAGAATCCGGAAGGTATACATCTCCGCCGGCAAGTTCGAGAACAACACGAACAAAAGGACGTGCATCAGTATTGCGTATTTTATTTTCAACTTCAGGCGGTAACTCGTAAAATCTCATAGCACCACCTGCGTATTCTGTTCACTGTTACGGATATTAAAAACAATATGACTTTCAACTACAAACTTCTGATAACACAAAACTGTATCAGCGCAGTTAATGTCGGTAAGGCTTCCGTTTGGTCTCAAGCCATAAAGGTCCAGGCTTACGCCGTCTTTCAAATCAATTACAAGAGAAAGCTTTTCAATCTTATCGAGGGAAGGATAGAACTTTTCTGTCAGCGGGAAATAAAGAGTAATTTCAAATTTTGTTTTTTCTGTGAAGCTTCCTCTTAGTTCAAAGCGGTAAACAAGTGGCAGAGTGTGCAGGTCTGCAATAACAGAGTGACCGTCATAGTAGTAAGTACGGCAGCTCGGCCATTTCATATCCGGCACATTAAGCGGCCAGTTCTCTGTGTATGAATCATCACTGTCTTTTACATCAAGGCGGAAGTAAAAAGGATTCCCATTTTCAGCTCTAAGCTCAAATGCTCTTGGAAGTACATTTTTATATATGAGTTTTTTACCAACTCTGTCTGCATATAAATCAAAAGTTTCATTGTTGTTAAAAAGCAAAAGGAACAAAGCTAAAACACACTGGTATTCAAGGCGTGTTACAAAACAGCCTTCAATCGTTTTTCCAGTAATAACGTTTATCTCTCTGTTCCTTTCACCAATAACGCCAGGCAGAGCGTAGCCTTTAGACGCAGTGCGTACAGTTTCCTCGCTGTAAGGTAGTGGATAATAGTAACCGTCTTTTGCCACAGTCAGTGTGCAGCTCTTTCCCTGAATCATCATAGGGAAATTGTAAGCTACATCTGATAACAGCAACTGAACAAAATGTTTGCACTTTCATGCAAAAAGTGTATGACTTTGCAAACTTTTTGTATGAAGTTGGAAAGTTTTTTACAAGTTATTTTTATTTTTACTTAAGCTGTATTTCTTTTCTAAATCTTTGATAATCTTCTCATTCATTTTTCTATGTTCTTCAGTTTCTTCAATCATATTTCCCATAGTAGAAATATGGCTAGTAGTTTTGCCAATGTCATTAACTTAAGCCGATCTATAGCAAAAATATGTGCATGACTTGGGTTTCAAATTCAATTCAAAAGAACGACCAGGTCTATCTGGTAATAGATTTTTTGAAATCAAAAAAATTACATTTTCTTCTGGGCACAAACCTTTTAAGAAAGCTTTGCATATAGTTACTACAGTTGAGAAATTTACTTTCTGCGGTTTAATGTCCTTATTTTTTTTTGACTTCTGCAAAGGCCGAATTTATCCTACAGAAGTTATGCATTATTAAGTTTGAATAAATTTCCTGCTTAATCGAATTTGTTTTTCTTGAATGCATGTTGTTCATTCCAAGTGTATATTTAAAATCACGGTAAGATAGTTCTATTCCCCATCTTCGGGCATATAAAGCTTTGAGTTTCTCAGGAGGAAAGTTTTCCCTTGATAAATTTGTTGCTAAACATTCATAGTTTCCATTATCCAGCTGAAAGCGGACAATCCGGAACTGCATTGGAAATTCATCACCAGCTTCCTTCAGAAAATCAAAGGTTGTATTATCATTTATAACTTTGTAATCATCTCTGTTTTCTGCATGATATGGAATATATCTTCTTATAATTTTATCAAAATCAACATCAAAAGCCTCTCCGCAATCTTTATAACCAGCAGAAACTCCGTTTGAATCCGTGTCTTTAAGTCTTATAAGGAAATAGAAACCGTCTTTTATCAGGTGTGCGAAAACATTCAGACCTTCATAACCTCTATCCAATATCAAAATTGTTGGTTCATTAAGTTCTGCCCTGTCAGCCATGGCATTAAGCTCCCTTCGTTCGCTCGTTTTCCTTTTTCCACTTATTGTTACATCATATTTTAGTTAGATTTCTTTATCTCTGGTAATCCGGAAATTTCTGTCCTATTTTTTAGTTTCGTTGTCAGGAATTACAATGTGATAATAAAAAATTTCGCCGTTTCCAAAATAATTATTCATAAGATTATCTCACTTGTTCTTTGTTTATGATTTAGTTATAAACAACAAATGTGGCGGAATTATGGCAATTTATAATTTTTTAAAAATTTATTTTAGGAGTTGTGCTGCTTTTTCGCAGTCATCTTTTGTAAGGCCAAAATCACTATTTGTTTGAATTAAATTTGTTCCGAAAACGACCTGATCATCTAAAACAACATACTTTTCTGGTTTATATTCGGTGAGATATTTTTCTATTGCCATAGTTTTTGGCATTTCAGGTTCAAGAATTTGATTTATAACTACATGGTTATTGCTAAATTGCAATTTCCATTTTGTGATAAACGAATTAGTTGTATTTAATTTTGGATGATTCCACCAGTTTCTCCAGGATGATGAAAGTACAATTTCTGCACCTGTTTTTGAGACTAATTCTGACAGAAATATAAGTTTTTCATCTGAAATATTCCTGTCAGAATTTGTATTTAGAACTCCATCAATATCTAAAAAAATTACTTTTACTGGCATATCTCTTCATTCAAAAATCCAATTATTTCCTCACATTGCTTTTCTGTTATACCTTCATTTTCAAAGTAGGTAAGAAACATATGTGGAGAATCAATAAAATTTTGGAGTTCAGCTGCAGCATCATCAATAATTGCATAATTATAAATTTCAGGATGATTATCTAAGTAAGTTTGAATTTCACAGCCTCGTCCAAAAATCTTCTTATCGGGACTTACAAAATCACACCCAGTAACATCTGCAATCTTAATATTGTATTTATTAAATAATCGCTTCACCTTGTATACACGAGATTTCTTATTAAAATACTGAGGATTTTCCGGTTTCATAATAAAACGCCAGGAAGAAGAGAATACTACTTTCGCTTTTGTTTTTTTTATGATTTTCGAAATCAATTTAACTTTTTTAGGATCAACAGGTTCAATATTTTTCATTGAATAATTCAATTGATGGTCCCGCCAGAGTTTATAGTTAAGAACTCCATCTACATCAAGGAAAATTACTTTTATTTTTTTTGATGTTGGAGTTCCTAATCTGGCAGTTTTAGATGGTAAATTATAATAATCAAAAGCTTGATTATTTATAGGTTCTAATTCTTCTAATTCCACAATTTCTTCCATAAAAGTTCCTACAAAATTTCAGTTAGTCCTTAAGTTAATGACATTGGTAGTTTTGCCAGTCTTCTCGTCGTAAACTTCAACATCACCGTCTTCTGAATATCTGATTGGCATAAAAACCTCACTATAAATAGAATTTCATTGAGAATCAAATTCATGATGATTTTTCATAAAGTCTTTAATTCTCAAACACCCCATCTGTATCAAACAAATGGTTCAGCTCTTCCGTAGTCTGCATAGCAAGCACCTTCTTCCTGATTTCACCCTTAGAAAAATCCAGACGTACAAACTTATCAACTCCACCATCCTTAGTTTTTCGTATAAGCTGGAATCGTCCAATCTTAGTTTCCTGCTCAGCATATTTAGCAAAACCTTTTGCTTTAGGTAGATTGTCTGTGAAATTCGGATTGTGTGGTTCAAGAATATCTACTACATAACCTGTTTTCTCATCTTTTCTAATTACTAGGAAGTCCGGATAAGTTGCTCTTGTTTCATTGTTAATTTCGTAAGGAATACACAATGCCCATTTTTCCGCTTTTTTATTTCTAATCCAGCATACAAAATCAGGATTTCGTGCTTCTTCTTCAATTACACCGGATTCCCATGAACTATCAAGCTTGATTCTTGCTTTACCAGTTTTAGAATCTGCAAAAAGATGATTATCATAAACAGTTCCATCATAATCATCAGGAAAGTTTACCTCTTCTGGCAAAGTGAAAGAATGTTTGCTTATAGCATCACCATTAGTAATGATAGTGTCATATTCTCGTCTAAGACTTTCACTGGTACTTGTAATAACACGTCTGTTATTATCATCAAGTTCATGGAACTTTGCTTCTGCATACTTATTCAATTTTTCCATGCAGTCATCATTCAATACAAAAAGAATACAGTCGATCTTAAAATCATCAGGATTTTCTGGATCAAAATATTGCTCTCCATATCTTTTTGTAAACCCAAAGTTTGCAAGTCTGTTTTCTGCATTACGAAGCTGCATTTCTATTTCGCTGTTACTTGTAGTATAGAAATCCTGAGATTTGCCTTTGTACAAATCTTCACCAAACATATCAAACATTTTTATAGAAAGTTTGAAAGTTAAAACATCAGTAACAAGTTCTTTATACTTTCCATTATCTTTTAAGCTTTGAATGTATGAATGAATCATTTCTACAATATCTTTTGTAATTGTTGCCAGCGCAGATCGGTCAATACCTTCTCTTGTTAAAAGGGCAGCCAATGCACAAAGAGATTTTAAGTAACTATTAATTCGGACTGGTTTAACATTATAAGAAATAAGTCCAAGTTGATTTATAAACTTAGTAACTTCCGGCCTGTTTATTTCTCCAAATAATGTAGGTTCATGAATATACTCATCAAAAGGAGATTTTTTATCAGATTGTTTATCTGTTGCTTTTGGGGGTTCACTCTGGTTATTTTGATTATTTATAGGAGTTACTGGAACTTGTTTTGTCAAAACAGTTTCAACAATTCTGTCAGTTTTTAATGCCTGTTCAAAACCGCTCGGCTCTTGTTTTCCATCCTCTCCAGGTTCAGCCGTAAACCAATCATCAAATAAAGAATGCTCATAATACTTCGCAGATTCATCTTCCTTTGAAGAATCTGTTTTTCGAGTTACATGAACAGTAAGAGTTTGTGTATTTGGTCTTTCTATAGATTCTGAATCAACAAATGGAGCAATGTCACCGCACTCACTTTCAAGAAGTTCTTTTATAACCATTTCAACATTTTCTTTATTAAAATATGGCAGGAACATTCTAACTTCATTCAGAGTTTCATCAGCTTTAATTCGTGTCTGTAAAGGAGTTCGAACCATTCTTCCCAAAAGTTGCGCAATGTAAGTAACATCTTCTGCAGTTCTAAAACTCATCATTGTTTCAGCTCTTGGGCAGTCCCATCCAGTAGAAAGATTTTCTTTGAATAAAACTACTTTTACTCTCTTATCATCAACAATGTCATTAGGTTCTATATGTTCAACTTCAAGGCCATTAAGCTTTAATGTTCCCAAATCCCCAAAAGTATGAACAACTTCTCCCTTATTAAAATGACGTTTAATTTTTTCTTCAATTTTAACAATGATATCTTCAAGGTTTGTATCAGAAACTTTTCCATTAGATCCAGAACGTACCTGTATTACAAAAACTGGATTTACCATTTTTGTATGCTCTTTATCGCAATACATTTTCCAGTGTATTGCTTTGCTCATCCATTCATTTACAGCAGCATCCAAAACAGCCATATCATTATTACGCTGAGTATCATCAGGATATGTAATAACAATTCTTTCCTTCAAAAGACCTGAATCTCTAACCTGTGCAGCACTAACACGGACAAAGTTTAGAGTAGAAGTTGTATTTCCAAACAATGCATTAAATCTTGCTGGAGTTGCACTAACACCAATTGCAAGTGGAACAGGAGATAATCCAATGTTAGAATCTCCAATTAAAAAACGCTGCATTATAGAAGTTGCTTTTCCTGCCGCTGTTCCAAGCATACCTCGGTGAGCTTCATCAATAATAAAATAAAGTCTGTCAGATTTTTGCTTAGTCGTATTTTCAATTGTTTCCCAGATTGTGTAGTTACGACCATCTTTTGTCTGAGTCAGATTTCCTGCTTTTCCAATCTTCTGAGTATTAATAAAGTAAATTTTGCCGTCATCAAAAGTTTCCTGGTCAAAGTTATCATCAGAAACAGTTATACATTGATTAAACTTAACCTTTGCAAATTTAGTGATTTTATCTTTTGACTGTTCATTTAACTGAGGTGAATCAGAAAGCCATACAAAAATAGCATTTGGCTGTTCAACAAAATCTTCTGTACCATAAAAAACATCTTCAATAAAAGATGCCATTATAATGGTCTTTCCACTTCCTGTAGGTGCTTGCAAAGAAATAACCTGTGGAGAAGAAGTGTCTCTATAATTCTTAATTGCATTAGAAGCTTTATTGCGTAATTCCTGTACAGCCAGCATTTGAAACTGAAACAAATCTACATTCATAGTTCTACCTTCTTGCAACATTAATTCGGAAATTATCAAGATAATCTCGGTAAAGTTGAATAACATTTTCAATGTCTAATTTCTTTTTCATTGCAACAAAACCATTTTCATAATCAGTTACAATATATACAGTCTTAATAAGAGGTTCATTTTTTATAAGGTTATTAAATTCTGTAAAAGAGTCTTCACTAATTAAAACCGCAAGTTTATTTTCGGGAAGAATAATATATGGCGGTAAATCAAACTTTGATTCTATTTTTACAGTCTCTTCATCCGGGCATTTTCCCCAGCCACCAGCCTTCAGCCATAGAAGTGGTAAAAGTTCCTTAAATTGTAAGCCAAGAGAAACTGTAGTCTTATCCAAAAATCCTAACTTAAAGAAAACAGCATTTGCATTAAAGCCGTTTGCCATTGGAATATCACTTCCAATGTAATTTCCTTTTAAGTCATTTCCATTTATATCTTTACCATTGATTGAGCAGACAGTTCTCGGCCAGGTAACATAATTAGCAATACCAAGCTTTTCCCATTCTTCATCACCGGGATTATAACCTTTTGCACGAAGTTGCTTTGATTCTTCATCAGAAACTTCATTGTTTGTGACCATAATACACTGGCGTTTACCACCATCTTCTGCATTCAAAAGATTAACTGCATGAAGAGTTGTTCCACTGCCGGCAAAGAAGTCTACAATAAGGGCATTTGGTTTATTTGCAACAAAGAAACGAAGCGCATCGTGAACTGCATAGAGAGATTTTGGAAAAGAGAAACGATTACCAATTATTTTATTTAACAATTGAGAACCTAAATAAGTGGCATTATGAGAAGGTATATCCCATGCAGTTCCAGGAACAAATTTTCTTTCTTCTTGCATCTCTCCTTCAATAACAGAACCATCTTCTCGTTTTCCAATAATATTAAATATTCCAGTTTCTACTTTTTCACGTTCGCCGCTTTTTAAGTATGTAATAGCCATTCCTTTATCAGTGAAACTACCAAGTCTTACATATCCTTTTTCATATATTTCTGATAATGTTTTTGGCTCAAGCTGCCAGTTTCCTTCCTCTCCGTTTGAACGTATTGGAAAAATTACGCGTGTATTCTCTAATGGTTTAACAGAATGTCTATCTTCTTTTAAATCTAAGGGTGTACCAATTTTTATAATTCTTTTTCCATCATTACTTATAAAAAGTGGATAAAATAATTTTGGTCTATCTATCCTTCGTGCATTTGTTCCTGCTCTCATCAATTGGTTCCAAACCAATTTTTCTTTTTTTGAAGATTTCGTATTTCCACGCCATTCTTCAGACAATGGTAATGGTACAGGTTCTGAACTTCCCATTTTTACAAAATAAATAAATTCATTGGATCGAGAAAATTCTCCTCGATTTACGCCAGCTGAATTAATAACGCTACTCACCATCTGAATTCGTGCTTCTGGGAACAATTCTTCCAAAAGACAGCCCAAGTGTAGATATTCCTTTTCATCAATAGTAACAATCATTACACTGTCATCAGGATTCAAAAGCTTCTTTGCAAGTTCAAGACGTTTCTTCATCATGCTAAGCCATTTTGAATGTCTGTAATTATCACTAGAATCTACATAGTCATTGTTAAACTTCCAGTCCCGAGCGCCAGTATTGTAAGGTGGATCGATATAGATGCAGTCCACCTTACCGTAATAAAGGTACTCTAGTAACTGCAAAGCATGATAGTTATCAGCCTGAATCAAAGCATGTGTCGGAAGTTCTTTGTCATCAGATTTATAAATGGAATCAATCTGTTTGATATATGGATAAATTGCCTCACCAAACTCAGCAACAGGAACAATATCCTTCTTCAAAAAGTTAATTAGTTTGGTCTCGTTTTTATCAGTGCAGTAAACGTTTTCGCCTTCAACCTGTTCTACAGTATAAGTTTCATTAAGCTTTCTGCCTTTCTGTGCAATCTTAATACCTCGTCTAATTGGCATATCATAAAGAGGCACACACTCAGGCAAATGTTCCTCAAAAACCAGTCCAAACTTTTTTCTGTTTAGCAAATTATCAAGTTCATGTGTTATACGTCTTTTTAATTCTTCGTCTTCTATCTGATTAATAAGGTCATTTATTGCAGCCATTTATATCGTTTTCCTTACTTTATTATCTTTCCATTATATCACAAAATCCTCTTTAGATGTGAAAAACTTACTGTAGTTTTCTTATTAATTATACTTCCGCACCTGTCTCAAATAATGATACACCATCAAAACATATTTAAACAAAAAAAGCACCTGGTTAGGGGTGCTCAATTTTGCAATAATTGAAATCGTATTACTTACGCCAGAACAGCAACCTTTTCTTTAATTGCTTTCAATTGCTTTTCAGTGAGTTTAAATAATTCTTTTACTCGTTCTTCAGGAAGGTCACCTTTCTCCAGTAATTCTGTAGCAAGCTGAATTTCACGTTCTTTCACAGCTTCTTTTCTTTCTTCTTCCATAATTCTACACATATGTTTTACCCCCTTTTCATCTTCCTTAAGATATCTGGCTCTTTCAGCCAGCAGTTTATTTTTCATATCATCGGCCTTTTTGCAGTGAAAGTCATGCATCAGGTCGCCAATAGGATCATTTCCTTCGTATTTACCATTAACATATATGATATGGCTCTCATCGTCAAATGGTATATTACATTCTTTTACAGTTCTTTCAATGTGATAAAGTGGCAAGCCTTTTCCAAAGATGTCATTTTCAGTAATGAAGATAACATAACTTTCAGGCAGGTTCTTAGCATCCTCACCAGGTACCGTAATATCCGCATCCATTAAAGCTGCATTGTATCTGGCTCGTTTTGCACCGGCCCCTTTATCAGACCTCTGGATTTCAATATCGTAAGGTTTACCTTTATTGTCTTTCGCATATACATCAAGACGTACTGAACGACCTTCAAGACTCTTTACTACTTTTTGAGCAACTGTATCAATTACTTTAAGCTTCTTGTTTTCAAGTATAGTTTGAAGTACAAATTGAGTACAGTCCTTATCATTTTCAAAAAAGCGGGTCATGAAATCATCGTCCATCAGAGTAAACTCTTGAAGACGCGCAATCATTTTCTGCTTCTTTGTCAAATCCTTTTTTGCCATACCACATAATACCATGATTTCCCCCTGACCGCAAGTTATCCGCATAGTGTTATACGAATAAAAATTTTGTTCTTTTCGGTTTTATATATTCCAAAAAGATTATCACTTTCGTATTCATCAATCAGATTTCCTATACTTTCTACATATCGCCAAAATAAAATAGATGTTTTTTCTGTATGAGGTTGCAGTTTAATTTCCAGACTAATTGAAAAAACTGTGTTTTCAATAATTCTGTCTTTTTCAGAATATTCAGTTTCTTCTATATTAAAAGTGAATGAAGGTGTTTTAATACAGTTCTCTTCAAGGCTCTTGTTTTCAAACGTCTTTAAGATAATTCCGTCATTATGTTCCTTATTGGTTTTCTCAATATTTTCCGGAAGCTTTTGAATTAAGAGATATTCCAGTTCTTTGTAAACAATTTCAAAACTTTTCATTACAGCGTTTTTCTTCTATATAAGTAGATTATGCTCTGAATATCCTGTGGCATTTCAAAACAAGAATCTTCCTCGTGATTTTTCTGTTTAATAAATTCTTTCTTTTTAAGAAGGAAAAGTTTTATGATTGCCTCTTTCAAATCAGAGGGAAAGGTGTCAGCTGTGTAGCCGGCATTATAATTCAAGAACACAACATGTCCTTCAAGTTTCGGGTCAATAAAGTAAATTGTCCTTCCATCTATCACATAGTTAGGAACACGTTCTTTTGTGTTCATATCAATAATGTTTACCATTTCAGAAATATGCTCCTGCTCGGTATAAACCTTGCAGTCTTTTACAGTCTGGAGTTCGTTGTAGTTTTTATCTTCTATATTGAAACCAAGATTTTTTTCAACAAAAGAAAGTGTTGCATTAAAGATAAGATTGTCTGTATCTATTTCATCTGCATTAAGCTCTAAAATCTTCTGCAGTTCTTCAAATGGAAATGGTATCATAAATCCTGTGTAAGGCCGCTGGCGGCCGGTGTTAAATCGAAGAGCGTTAAGAAAATTGCGAAAACAATTTTTAGCTCATCATCCTTCAAACGGTAAAACGGGGCAAAGGCCATTGTAACCTTCGTTCAGCCAAATGCAAGGCCAAGCCGCTGTCGCGGTGCTTCGCAAGCCTTGCATTTGTCTTCACTACGGTTTTGTAATTTTTGCCCCCGTTTTCCAAAGGCAAAAATACTTTTGTCTTTGGTATCAGTTAATAAACATCACGCTTTTTGCGTTATGTTATTCTTCTGCGGTTTTCAAAAGAACCATATTCTTTTTTGGGCGGGTAACAAGGAAGCCGTCACGCTTTCTAAAGCGCATAAAGAGCTCGCCGTATTCGAGTTCTTCGGTTGTTTCATCAAAACGT
>SAMEA104315430__coassemble_772_pt1 | contig 12201 bp, 9 predicted proteins | sample SAMEA104315430__metabat2_low_PE_026 | metagenome-assembled genome bin SAMEA104315430 (sample SAMEA104315430) | gut metagenome | biome: Monkey gut; feature: monkey-associated habitat; material: faeces | place: China | collected 2013 | reverse complement strand
AAAATTGGCTAATTCTGCCTGACTCGTGGCGGTTATTTTCTCCCGACGCTAACAACGGTCTATCATTTACTGTTTCATCAATACGAACAGGGTCAACTTCTAATTCGCCTGTATAATTTGGTTCTATTCTCCAGTCAATTTTTCCATAACAATATTCTGAAACATTTCCACTCATATCATAAAGCCCAAGTCTATTTGGCTTTTTTAATCCAACTTCATGAGTTCCTTTGTAACTATAATATGTATTATTTTCTTTATCAGTATCGGAAGTTCCTGAAACACCTGTTTTATTATTATATTGATACCAACCAACTGGGTCTAAACCTTTGTTAATAGAATATCTTTCTCTACCAGGGGCTGAAACAGCACCACTAAAAAGATAATCCCAATCTGGAGCATTTACATCTCCTCCACGCATGGCATATTCTGCTTCACATTCTGTAGGAAGTCTGTATCCATTTGCACCTGGAATCATTTCAACTTCTGCTTTTGTAATATGACTAGAAAAATTTACAGAAGTTACTTCTGTTACTTTTATATTATATGCAAGTTCCAAGCCAGTTTTTCGACTTAGTACATTACAATACCAAATAGCGTCATAAAAAGTAATTCCTTCTACAGGACGACGCTCTTGATTTTCATTTTCAAAACAATGATAAGGAGGATTATTTGGTTTACAAAAGGAAGGTCTGCTATCCATAAAAAATTCCGCAGTTCTTTCACCAACTCCATCAACATAAGCTGTTACAGATACAACTTCATCTTTCATAACACTGTAATATTCTTCTTGTGTTACTTCGTATTTTCCAATATAAAAATCACTTAACTGAACACGTCTTCCCTTTGGAAAATTACCTTTTGGAGGAGCACATGGATAATCTTCACCTTCGATTATTCCACCAGAAACTTTTACCATTTCTGGAACGATAACTTTTTGTCTGTCAGGCATAAAAGGATTTTTTTCTTCTGAGATATTAAATTTACAACAAGTTATACAAAAAAGAAAAATTGTTACTATTAAAAATGAAGTTAATCTTTTTATCATACTTACTCCCATATTCTATTTTACAAATAGAATTTTTTTATTCTGCAGTACAAACTACCCGTAAACCAATTTGAGAATTTCGTGCTGTTAGATTCATTGCTATGCAACTACTATATGATCTAGATAAAACAAAAGATTCAGGTTGTTTATAAAAATAATATCCTCCTGCATAAAGGACATTTTCTTTCCCTTTGTATCTATCAAAAGTCCATTCCTCTATATTTCCGTTTAAATCATAAATTCCTAAACCGTTTGGTTTTTTAGTTTTTATTTCTGATACAATGTCTGTATTCCAAACAGCAACTTCATCTAAATTGTCGCTTCCTGCATATTTAAACTGATAACCTTTAAGATCATTTCCACCTCTAGCGGCGTATTCCCATTCTTTATGAGTTGGAAGTCTGTAACCATTTGCTGAAGAATCACATGTTACATTAACCCAATTGTCCCAACTTTCCCAAGTTCTACTTTTTGGAACTTTTCCCCAATCTTTTGGATTTGTTGAATCGTTAATTGTGTAACAAGGTGTTCTGCCTTCTGCGATACTTCTGTTATTACAATAAACTAATGCATCAAACCAACTTAAATCGTAAGCAGGATAATTATCGCCGATAGCTTTTTCATTTTCATTTATACGATACTCATAACCTTCGTAATATTGTGCAAATTCTTTTTGTGTTACTTCGTGGTCGCACATGTAAAAATCAGAAATAGTAACTGTACCTCCTGCTATAAACCCAGGACTCTCTGTGTATCCTTCTGCTTTAATTGCGCCTTCAATGGTTGCACCTTTTATAAAAATAAAATCTTTTGACAATGGTAATGGTTTTGTTGGTTTTTCAGAATTAAGTTCACAAGAAAAAGTAAACATCAATAAAACTAAAGATAATAAAATTTTCATTAAATTATTTTTCATAAACACCTTCCTTTTTTTTAAAATTTTTATTTGTAATAATTATATGATAACAATGCTCTTCATCAAGATGGGATAAAAATTAATCATAAACGAGTAGAACGATTATACAAAGAAAATAAAATGCAGCTTAAAAAAAAAGGACAAAAAAGTATTCAGTAAAGAAAAGAGATGAACATATTCGTACAGAAAAACCAGGAAATTGGCTTGCAGTAGATTTTGTAATTGATAGCATTGCAAATAAACGACAATTAAAAAACTTGACTGTAATAGATCCTGTATCAAAAGTAACACCAAGAATTATTCCAATGTTTAAATCAAATGGCTATAATTGCGCCATTTGATTTAACTTAGAGTTTCTTTCGAAACTCTCTTATTGAACTGTTCGCGAGGACGCGAACGAATTACGCTCCTCGAAAGTTGAAACTTTCTTCGTCGTGTAATTTTAAGGAACATATTCAATGCAAGGAGAAGGTGTTGCAGAAATCTTAAATGAAATATGGAATGAAAAACCATTTTTATATTTACAAACTGATAATGGACCAGTGTTTAGAAGTAATGCAGTTCAACAATGGTGTAAAAACCATGAAGTAACACAAATATTTTCTAGACCTGGAAAACCAACAGATAATTGTTTTGTTGAATCATTCAATCGAGTGTTTCGTGAAGAATGTTTGAATGAAAATTATTTTGAATTCTTATCAGAGGCAAAACGAATAATTGAATCATGACGTATTGATTACAATGAAAACCGCCCTCAGAAAGGATTAAAAGGATTGACTCCAAATCAGTTCAAAAGTAAACTTAAAAGTACGAGAAACTCGCCTTAAAATTGGTCAAATTTTAGGGGAGAGACTAGAGTAATAAATTTGCAATAATACAAAAATCAATATATTATTTATATACGAAATCATAAGAATCAAACATGTTACAACATGGGGAAATCTATGAGAAAAATATGAATTTTTTTGCCAATAATTTTATGTGGCTTTGTATCTTGTTTTTCATCTCAAGAAAAAAATCATGATGCAAAAAAGGAGGTTATTGAAATGTCAGATATTCAGCCAAGTAAAAATATTTACAAAGCTTTGACAAACTCAAATCCTATTTCTTCAAATGTGTTTTGTGCTGATCCCACAGGGGTTGAATATGAAGGTCGTCTTTATATTTATGGAACAAATGATCACCAACAATATACAAGTGTTGGAAAAGAAGGAAAAAATACTTATGACAAAATTAAATCATTAGTTTGTTTTTCTACAGAAGATATGGTGAACTGGACTTATCATGGAGATATTAATGTAAAAGGAATTGCTCCATGGATATATGCTTCTTGGGCTCCTTCAATTGTTTCCAGAGTTGAAGATGATGGTTTAACTCATTTTTATTTATATTTTTCAAATAGTGGGGCTGGTGTTGGGGTTTTAACTGCAACTAGTCCTCTTGGTCCTTGGAGTGATCCTCTTAAAAAGCCTTTAATTTCAGGAAGTACAAAAGGTGTAGGTGATTGTCCAGCACCTTTTGATCCAGGTGTTTGTATTGATGATAATGGAACTCCATGGCTTGCTTTTGGTGGGTGTGGAAAAGCACCAAGTGGAACAGATTTATGGCCAAATAGTGCAAGAATTGTTCAACTGGGCGATGATATGATTTCTCTTGCTAGTGAAATAAAAGTAATGCCTTCGCCATATTTTTTTGAAGCAAGTGAATTAAACTATATAAATGACACTTATGTTTATACATTTAATACCAGTTGGGATAAACGTGACGAATGGCCAGAAAAATTTGCTGGTATTCCAAAACCATCAACTTGTTCTATGGCATATATGATAAGTAAAACTCCACTTGATATGAATTCATGGGAATATAAAGGGCATTATTTTAGAAATCCTGGTGAATCTGGAATGAATTATAGTAATAATCATAGCCATTTTATGAAATATAAAGGTCAATATTATATGATTTATCACGCAATGATTCTTCAAGATAAAATGGGAACTGATGGTGGTTTTAGAAGTCTCTGTGTTGATACTTTAAAAGTTGATGAAGAAAAATTAGATATTGAATTAAGAGGTGGTTCATATCAAGGTGTAAATCAAATTGAAAAATTTAATCCTTACAAAAAGACTTTTGGAACAACAATGTGTACGTCCGCTGATATTTGGTATGAAAAAGTTGAAGGGAAAAATGCTTGGGTAACAAAATCAATGGAAAAAGGTGCTTGGGTGTTAATTAAGGATGTTGATTTTGGAAACGGAGCAAAAACTTTTACTGCAAAAGTAAAAGGGCATGGAAAAGTTGAACTTAAATTAGATAACGTTGCAAAAACTTCTGTTGCATATTTTGCTGTTGATAGTGATGATTGGCAAGAGATTACAATTGATGTTCCTGCTGATTTTTCTGATGTTCACTTTTTATACATTCTTTTTGGTGCTGAAAATGTATGTCTAAAAGAATGGCAATTTAATAAATAATTTTATACATGAGGAATTTTATGAAATTTTATAATCCAGTTTTAAGAGGAATGTATCCAGATAGATGGATAGACCACATTCAACTTCTATAAAAGAGGGTGTAGGAATAGTCCCAAATATTTGGGCACATACTGAATTTGAAAGATTTTATAGATAAGGGGCTGTCCTAGAAGTAATAAAAACTTCATCAAAGGACAGTCTTTTTATTTATATTTCAAAATCCAGGCAGGCGCGGCTTACTGTGTATGGGCGAACCTTGCTGTCTGCCACGGCTACATGGTCCGGATGCTTTGAATAAGCTTTAAGGCCTTCTTCAGATTCAAAAGTTGAATCCAGCATTAAGTCGGCAGTAGAGGAGGGTAACCGGCCTTATTTTAGCATGAATCAGGATTTTTGTAATCCGGCTGCAAGAACAGTTTCTTCCTGATATGTGATATGCTCCAAAAAAAGCCTTTTTCGAGGTCATTTTATGGCAACTTTGTTTTGTAGAATTAAAACATGCCTGTACAGAATTGCAGGTGAGGAGGAAGCCATGAAAAAGATGATTAGTTTTGTTTATGCATTTTTATTAATCTCTCTGCTTTTTGCTGAAACAGTCGATAAGAATCACATTCACAAGTGGAAGAGGGTAGATGGGGAAAATTATCAGTGCCTGGTGTGTGGGGAAGTGCAGGCCGCTTGACGTAGATCACTGGCATAAATAAGTCACAGAAACATCTTCTTGATTTTTTTCATCAGATTTTATACGATGCTTTATGTCTGAAACAACTTTGTTTACATCGGGGAAAATTGCTCCCCGGCTTCTTCGTTTTGCGTTTCCGGTTCTTGGAGCTTTATTTTTACAGTCTTTTTATGGTGCTGTTGATTTACTGATTGTAGGTCAGTTTGGGACTGCTGCTGATGTTTCTGCGGTTGCAACCGGAACTATGATGATGCAGACCATCACTTTTATAATCGTTGGGCTTGCCATGGGTACTACCATTCAGATGGGGCAGGCTCTGGGTGCCGGCAAAAAAGAAAAAGCCGCAGACATTGTAGGAACAAGTGTGATTTTTTTTGCCCTGCTGGCTCTTCTTGTTACCGTCCTGATGATTTTTCTTACAAAACCTTTTGCTCTTCTTATGCAGACTCCAAAAGAAGCTTTTGATAAAACCTGCATGTATGTTCACATCTGTTCGGCCGGAACTATTTTTATTACCGCTTACAATGTGATGGGCGGTCTTTTCCGCGGAATGGGAGATTCTAAAACTCCTCTGCTTACAGTTCTTGTTGCCTGCATCATAAACATTTTTGGTGACCTTCTTTTTGTTGCTGTTTTTCACATGGCGGCAAGCGGAGCAGCTCTGGCTACTGTGATTGCACAGGCTTTGAGCGTAATTTTCTGTCTGATTGTTGCTAAAAAAAGGGAACTTCCATTTTCATTTTCTAAAAAAAATATCCGCTGGCGGGGAAATCTTGTAGCTCAGGTCTTAAAAACCGGTGCACCGATTTCTTTGCAGGACGGGCTTGTTACAATATCTTTCCTTGTGATTGCGGCAATCATAAACCGACTGGGGCTTATTGCTTCTGCAGGGGTAGGGGTAGCTGAACGTGTATGCGGCTTTATTATGCTGGTGCCTTCGGCATTTTCGCAGTCTTTGAGTGCCTTTGTTGCCCAGAATATTGGGGCTGAAAAATACGACCGTGCAAAAAAAGCCCTTTTGTATTCGATTGCAGCTTCCCTCTTATGCGGAGTCTTTATGGGCTATTTTGCCTTCTTCCACGGAAATCTTCTGGCTGCCATTTTCTCTAAGGATTCAGAAGTTATCGTTGCTGCCCACTCTTACCTTAAGGCCTATGCCATCGATACACTTTTTGTTTCCTTTCTTTTCTGTTTTATAGGATATTTTAACGGCTGCGGAAAAACATCATTCGTAATGATTCAGGGAATCGTAGGTGCCTTTGGTGTGCGTATTCCTGTTTCTTATATGATGAGCAGGGCCGCAAATCCAACTCTTTTTAGAATAGGACTTGCAACACCATGTTCAACCTTCGTCCAGATTATTTTGTGCGGAATTGTATTTTTGATTCTGGAGAATAAAAATAGAAATTCGGCAAATCTGATGTTACAATAAAATCAGGAGGCATATGAAAAATATAAAAGCTGTATATGTCATCTTGATATGCATTTTTTTAACATCATGATTCCGGATGATGTCGAGCTCGTTGCAGATAAAATCAATTACACAATTATAGACTGGATGAATACCCGCCTTGCACCTGCTGTTTTTGACTATACCAGGCGCTCCTTTTATTTACTATGGTGATGAAATTGGAATGCGTTATGTTGAAGGTCTTGTTTCAAAAGAAGGTGGATATGGCCGGACTGGTGCACGTTCTCCAATGCAGTGGGACTCTTCTAAAAATGCGAAGTTACAATGGAAGAGGACCAAGTTTTGCATATTACAGGAAAAGGCGCAGAATATAAAAATGGCTGCTACAAAGTAGAAGGTGGAACTGCCCTGATAATAAATATAGTAAATTAAAAATGAAAACAAAAGTCGAAATCAAAGGTGCAAAAATCCACAACCTCAAGTAACATCATGCAGCCACTTTCCGCTCAGAACTCTTATGGCTCCAATAATCGCTTTTACAATCGATTCGCTTGAGAGGAATAAGAAAATCATAGGGGCGGGAAGGTGGAGTACAAATGCTGCAATGTATCCAAGAGGAATTGCAACGCCCCATAAAACAATCAGTTCGCCCGCTGCAGAGAAAACTGTGTCTCCGCCGGCCCTGCACACGCCGACAATCCAGTCCATACAGAAAGAATTAAATGGATAAAGCAAAATCAAAATCATAAGAATCTGAGTTGCCATTTTGATGATTTCCGGCTCAACGTTGAAGAGGAAGGGAAGAAGCTTAGAAAGTGGCAGCAACAGTACTCCAACTACAGCTCCCACTAAAGGCATAAACCACATGGAACGCAGGGCATAACCTTTTGCTTCGTCAAGCTTCTTTTCGCCGATGCGCTTTCCAATCAAAACACCAATGCCGTTGCCAAAGCCCATACAGAATACCCAGGTAAGCTGGCTGATGGTTCCAGTAATGCTGTAGGCGGTAAAAGAATCGGTTCCCGCATGAGCATAGATTCCGTTATAAACAGAAGTTCCAAGTCCCCAGAAAGTTTCGTTGATAATAACCGGGAAGGCAATTTTCAGATATTTAAAAACAAAAGTTCTGTCAAAACTGAGAAGTTCGCCTGGCTTTCCGCAGATTTCATAATCGTGAGAATAAGACCAGCTCAAAAGAATTACAAGTTCAACAAGGCGGGAAAAAACAGTTGCAATGGCGGCCCCCTTTACTCCAAGTCCTGCAACAAAAATCAAAAGATAATTTGCACCGGCATTTGTAAGAAGCGAAACTGATGTACAAACAAGAGGAAGCTTTACCCGTTCGGTACTTCGTAAAGCAAGTGTGATAGAAAAACTTATGGCAGTAGGGATGTAACTTAAACAGGCCAGACGAAGATATTCTCCTCCCACGCGTACAACCTCAGGATCCGGAGAATAAATTCTTATCAGCTGATGAGGAATAAAAAGCCCCAGCGCGGTAAAAATCACTGCCACAAAAGCGGCAATCAAAGTCATCAAACCTAAAGACTTTCTGATTCCGCGGATATCCTTTTTTCCCCAGAACTGAGCAATAAAAACTCCGCCACCGGAAGTGATTCCAAAAAGAATCATATTGAGAATAAAGAAAATCTGATTTCCAAGTCCAACCGCAGCAATCTCAACGCTGCCAAGCCGCCCGATCATAACAGTGTCTAGCATATTTACAAAGTTCTGCAAAAGCGCCTGCAGCGAAATTGGAATTGCAATAGTGAATAAAGATGAATAAAAGCCTTTAAGTTTCATACCGCTCTATTATGAAGATAAGTGAGAAAAAATCAATGGGATGGAGTGGAAAGCCTTTCCCTAAAACCCCTATTTTTATTTTCCGTAAAACTATAACTCTTTTTTATCGACACTTTAGTGACTGGTAAAACGAAGATATTAAATTGAAACAATGCTATAATGAAATAATTATGGAAAAAGAAACAGAAGAGCGTATAACCGCAATTGAAATGAAGCTTGCTTATATGGAAGATTTTGTAAGTCAGATTCAGAACGTTGCAGTTGAACAGACTAAAACAATTGATAAACTGCAGAAAGAAATAAAAATGATGTCGGACAGAATCCGCGAAATGTCGAATGCAATGGAAGGCGATATTCCAAATCGTAAACCGCCGCATTATTAGACGCATTATTAATTAAGATTTCAGGTTTACAAATCCAGAATACCGCCAGAATACCGCCGTAAGGAAGTCCCATTGCTAATGAAGAGAATGTCTTTATTCTGCCCAGACGAGGCGGCCTTCGTACATAATGCACATTTCGCCGTAAGCCTGATCCCAGTTATGAATCGGTTGACTTTGCGGTAGCTTGAGTTCAGGCTTTCTGGCTTTTCTTTACCACCTGCGGTTCAAAGGTCGATTTTTGGTCCTGAGGAACTTCCAGTTCAACTTCACCAATGCTTGATTTTATAGTCTTGGATTTGTATCCGTTACGGTAATTGTCGTTGTCTGGCCGTTCTGATTTTTCATAACCGAGGTGGCCGTCCATTTCGACTTCCATCATTTCCTTGATGGTGCCGCCGAACAGATCTTTCAGAGCATCCTGAATATTCTGAGCTGACTGAATGTCGTATTCTGAAAGCAGACTTCTGATAATTTCTCTTTTGCCATAAGTAGGCTCCTGTGTTTATTTTACCACAGTGCCTACTTTTTAGGAATTTACAGAAAGAATTTCACAGAGTCAAATAATCTAACTTTTTTTGATGAAATAGGTACATTTGGTTTAATCTTCCTTTTATTAATCAGATTGATTATTTATGTAATTGCATTGGCTGTTGACAGGAAAACTAATTGTGTTATTGTTTATGGCAAAGATGATGCTGCTTTATTATTTATTCCTTGTATTTAATTTTTCTTATTAAGAAATGTTAGTTCATCTGTTGTTACTATCATATTCCTTGTTTGGTTTGTTAGTACAATTGTATTTTCAGTTCGTGGTAATTATTTAGCAAACCATGGACGTTTCTTTTCAAATATTTTATACATTTCTTTATCTTTACTTACAAAAATTGTACTTGTTTTCCTTCTTCCAATAATGCTTTTAATTGCTTTGACTTCAGTCGTTTCTGTAAAGAAAGATAATCGTTATAAGGATGGTACAAAAAATAATGAAAAGACAGCTCGGATAGCAGAAGTGGGACTACTGTATGGATTGCTAGTCCTTCCATTAATAAAAAATAAGTCTGATTTAAATAAAAATGATTTTTAAGTTTAAGTAAAAAGATTTTCAGGCCTTTAAAATAATCACATAACAAGTAGTTCAAATCCGACAAACCGGTCAAGCCGGTTTGCGGTTTAACTGCGTAGTTATGCTTACAGCCAGCTGAAATAAGATTCTAATAACCTAAATATTTAGGATAGTAGACAGAATCTAGATCATAAGAAGTACACTATATATAGTTTTTCGAATTATTTTGGGTCTTTATCTTCTTTTTTTTAGATTTAGACCCAAAATACTATTAGAGTATCCCAGAAAAGCAACTTGCTAGTTCATTCAAGTATTCTTCAACATTCTTGTACAGTACATCGTTTTCAGATTGCATTGTTTCCCCGCGATACAGTACGCATTTCTTTGTGATTTTTCCAAAGCGTTTTTCGGTTAATGCAATCTTATCTTCATTTATCAGATGTCTGTATTGAAAAGGAACTGCTTCTAAAGAATGCTTTATTTCGTAAATCTCACAGGTGTTTGTCTGGTTATCATAGATTACCATGTCGAACTCTCCAGCTTCAAAACGAATCTGGAAAACCTGCTTTTTGTTTTCATGGCGGTTAGGCATTAAAACTCGCTTGGTTTCATAAATAACGATATCTTCCAGCATATGACCAAGAACGCCTTCAATTATCTTTTCGGTAATAAGATTGATTTCACGCTCCTGGAGATTCTTAATCTGTTCATCTTTCATCAAAGAATAAACCAACGCCTGAGCCTGGCAAAATCTCATTCCTGGCTGCGTAAAGATTGTGTAAGTAAGTCTTCCTTCACTGCCAGTAAGAGTTTCAATATCAAGGTCATCAATTAAATCAAGTCTCTTCAGGTACTGCTTAATTTCTTCTACATGAGTATCAGTAATACCAATTGTCTGATTATCTTTTTCTTTAATTTCAAGAATCTTTTTTAGAGTTTCTAATATCTGAGATTTATCTATTTCATCAAGAATATCAGTTCGCTTATCTTCATCACGAGCTTTTCTAAGCAGCTGAGCAGTAGAACCTAAATCGTGACTTTCAAATAAGTCAGTAATGACCTTTACTGTAAATTCATGGTTTTCATCTTCAATAATTCTGTTGATTGCATTTGTAAGCTCATTAGCATCATACAATTCCCGAAGATGTCTGAAATAGCGGCCCTTCTGATAGCATTTCAAACTGTGCTGAATATTTTTGCAAATTGCTGTGTCAATGTATCTTCTTGCAGTCTCATCATCACGGAATGAAGCTTCTTCTACATTCAGTTCATCGTCCTCGAAATCCAACTCACCTGCTTTTAGGGTTCCTCCATAACGGATATATTCATCAATTGATGTGATTCCTAAAAGTCGTGCATGTTCTTTATAAGGAATAAATGTTGTATGAACAGTGACGGCACGATCATACAGTTCTTCACTTTCTGCAAAATAGAAACCGAGGGAATCCGTTCCGGAAAGAACAAACTTTAAGCCCTGAACCGCATATACATCAGAAAGAAGAGCCGCATTATCAATAAAATCTTCAAGCAAAGTAATTTCATCAATCAGGAAAAACTTGATTCCCTGTTCGCGGGCAAGTTTTATATCCTTATTCAAATCTGCAATTGTTTCCCCTACCATTGCCTTTATGTATATTGTCTGTTTTCGGTCTTCCTCTTTCATATCCAGAATAAGCTGTTTGAGGAGAGTCGTTTTTCCAGTACGGCGAAGTCCATAAACAAGACAAACCTTGTCCGCAGGTTTTCCGTACAGATAAGAAGAAATCTTTTCGTAACAGTCACGCTTCTTAAAATCTTTGGCAGTTTTTGCCATCTCTAGAAGTCCAGAGCCTGTTATAGCATTCATTATGAAAGAAGTATTGTCATCAGATTTTGCTGCAGCAGGAATACTCTTTTTCATTTCACGAAGTTTCTTCTGTAATTGGCGGCGTTCTTCAATCAGAGGCCGCATTTGTTCTGCCTCATCATTTGAGAGAAAGTTACTTACAGTTTTTTTATTTTCTTTATACTGTTGATAAAAGTAAGGCTTGCCGTCAATATTCTTTGTAACGATTGTTCCACGTGGTAAAGCCTTTATTTTCTTTTCCAATTCTTCTATAGATTCAGCCATAAAGCACCTCTTACTACCATACTAACACCTACTAACACCTTTGTAAAGAGAAAAGCAGTGTTAGTGGGTTATCGGGTACATATAAGTCTGTACAATTGATTGTTTCCATGATTGGAAGCCCTATAGTCTGGCACACGAGCTTACAGCTGATTGTCTTGCCAGTTCCGGCAAGACAATGGAAAAGAGTTGCCCGCACATCTCCGCTTTGAATTGCATTACATACAGGAAGCAGTTTATATAGAAGATGAAGATGCGCTCCATAAATCTAAAAAAAGGATTCTACATTGTCTAAAAAGATTTTCCCTAAAGTTTATTCA
>SAMEA104315430__coassemble_743_pt1 | contig 12542 bp, 14 predicted proteins | sample SAMEA104315430__metabat2_low_PE_026 | metagenome-assembled genome bin SAMEA104315430 (sample SAMEA104315430) | gut metagenome | biome: Monkey gut; feature: monkey-associated habitat; material: faeces | place: China | collected 2013 | reverse complement strand
TCACCTTCTTTCTGATGCACTGCTGGCGAATATCAAGAACCCAATCATAATAAAGCGGTCGTGCATACCTGTCAGACTCACCGCCCACCGTTACAGCTTCCACACCATCAAGATATTTTTCCAAGTCAATCGGCCCAATCAAAGGTTGCGCCGTAATCTGCTTGTGTTTAATCGGTAATTTCTGAAATACAGCAAGCTTCCTGTCCGCATTTTTCTGATTTTCTACAGTGCAGCACACAACCACATTATCATAGCCATCATTCCAGTCCTGCGGCACACATTCCATAAACCGTTCAATTCTTTTAGTCAAAAACAAAAAAGTACAGTCTGACCTTTCCTTTATTATTTTCCAACACTCCCCTCTCCATTCATCCGCATCTTCCAGCAAAAAATCACTCTGAAAACACAAATACACAAGCCCGCCGTTTGGAGCAGCCTTATACTCTCCCGACCTCTTTTTTTTCTCCACCATCCGATAAAAGTTTTCACTTTTTACAATTTCATTTGTGTCCCGCCCTCGCCTTGCATCACCTTTATGAATATAGCAAAATTTACAACCGTCACTGCACCTGTGACAACCGCGCCAAGGATTCCAAACACTACTCATTTTTCACCACAAAAAAAATATTTAAATATATAAATAATCATCAGGGGGGTCCGGCCTTCGGCCGTCGCTACGTTCCGTGTTTCGCTATCGCTTCAGCCTCCTCACTACGCTTCACATACGTTTCGCTCCGTTGCGGTGGCCGCTTCGCGCACTTCACATCGCTACCCCAAAATAAAACCTGCAAAAAAGACTGTCAACTTTGCACCTTTTCTAAAACCTTTTCCATCAGAACAAACTTGCCCTTTCTCCAGTCAGCATAGCCCTTCACTTTGTACCCAATTTTTTCATACATAGAAAGTGCAATCGGATTTTGCGTAAATGCATCCAGTTTGATGGAAGAAGCACCATTTTTTAACGCAATTTCTTCGATAAAACGGCACGCACTGGTACCTATTCCTTTTCCCTGAAACTCAGGATTCACACAAAGTCTGTGAATTACAATAAAATCATCACCTTTATTTTCCCAGTCGGCAGTAAAATATTCTTCAAATTGAACCTTATTCAAAGTAAAACATACAGCTATTTTTCCATCCATTTCGCCCACAAAAAGCTGTTCGTTCGCCTCATCATCAGCAAAATCTTCTTTCAAAGGATAAATTTCATCCCACTGAAAAATTCCTTGATTTTCCATTACAACTTTTGCTTCATTCACAAAAACAGAAATTTCATCCACATCACTACTTTTTGCTTTCCGAAACGAAATCATGCGAACCTCCAGCAAAAAAATTATAAAAAAAATATAACAGCCCGTTAACTTTATCGTAAAAATATGCAAATATTCAAGACTTGTGCAATTAAATCGTGCGATAAAATGTGACTAAACGTACAGTGGAATCAAAACTTAAAAATATTAGCCATTATTCTTTCTTTCAATTATCTTGCAAATGGCAAAACACAAAATATCTGCCAGCACAATTGTTGGACCTACTGGTGTGCTCCATATAATTGCCACCAAAATTCCAGTGACTGCACTAAAAACTGAAATAACGCAGGCAAAAATGGTTACTTTTTTGAAACTTTTACACACGAGCATCGATGAAACAGCAGGAAAAATAATCAATGCGGAAATCAAAAGAGTGCCCACAAGATTCATTGCCAGCACGATTATTACAGCAATCACGCTTGCCAGAATAATGTTTACAAGTTTTGTATAAATTCCGCATGCAAAAGAAAAATTTTCATCAAAAGTAATTGCAAAAATTCTGTTGTAAAAAATCACGAAAAAAATGATAACCAACGCAGATATGACAACTGAAAGAATCATGTCGGTTTTAGTGAGTGTCAAAATCAAAGTGGAACCAAAAAGAGTGCTGCAAACATCACCAGAAAGATTTGCGGATGGTGAAAAAATGTTCATCAAAAAATATCCAACTGCAAGCGACCCTACGGAAATCATAGCTACACTTGCATCACCTTTTATTTTAGAACTTTCTTTTGCACACAAAATCAATATTGCACAAATCATTGTGATGGGAAGCACAAATAAAGTCGTATTCGTCATTTTCAAAATTGAAGCAACTGCCATAGCTCCAAAAGCTGTGTGCGAAAGTCCATCCCCGATATACGAAAATCTTTTCAAAACAAGCGTTACTCCCAAAAGTGATGATGAAAGTGAAATCATAATGCCTGCAACAAATGCATACACCACAAAAGAAAAAGAAAAATATGTTTTTATCGTATCAAAAATACCTGTAAAATCCATTTAGTTCTCCCATAAAAAAATCAAAAAATCACTTTACATCTGTTTTTTTTGAAGCGTCAGTATTTTAGTCGCAAATTTTTGCGCTGCCTGTAAATCATGACTGATTGTGATTATCGTCATTCCCTGTTTGTGCAAATCCTCAGAAATTTCGTACATTTTTTTTGTTGCTGATGAATCAAAACCTTTGGCGGGTTCATCAAGAACAAGCAAAGATTTGGCAGCACAGAGAGCTCTTGCAAACAAAACACGCTGTTGCTGTCCTCCCGAAAGTTCCTTGAAACTTCTGTTTTTATAATCAAATATTTCAAGTTTTCTAAGATTTTCTTCCGCTTTTACTAAATGCTTTTTTTTATAAAAAGGAAAAAATCCCAAATCTGCCTGACAGCCAGAAAGCACAATTTCCCAAACAGTTGCAGGAAAAGTTTTTTGAATTTCTGAAGTCTGCGGAAGATAGCCAATTTCATTCTTGTGCCAGTCTTTGTCGTAATGAATTTTTCCATCATAAGGTTTCAAAAATCCAAGTATAGTTTTTAACAATGTAGATTTTCCACTGCCATTTTCACCGAGAATGAAAACATAATCCCCTTTTTCCACCTGAAAATTCAAATTTTCTTGAATTAGCGTTGAGGAATAACCTAAACAAAGATTCTTACATTCAAAAAGTGACATATTTTACCCGTTATGCTATTTTTTTTAATTAAGATATTGTTAATTTAAAGCTTTTTGGAGCACTTCAAAATTTTTTTCCATAACATTCAAGTAGTTTTTGCCACGTTGAATTTCACTTTTTGTAATAGATTGAAGAGAATCCAGCTGTAAAATCTGTTGATTTTTATCTTTTGTAGATGAAATCACAGTTTTTGCGATTTTACCATCAGAGTTTTCCAAAACCAAAATACACGGAAGCGAAAACTCATCTATTTTTTTTGCAAGAAAAGCAATAGTTTCAAAACTTGCTTCAGACTCTGCACTGCAACCGGCAAATGCAGCAAAATATTGCAATCCGTAATCATCTGCAAAATATCTGAATGGAAAACGATCCGCAAATAAAATTGTTTTGCGTTTGGCTTTTTCTACCATGACAGAAAATCTGTTGTCGAGTGCAAGAATTTTTTTCTGATAAGAAGCAGCATTCCGTTTGTAAACATCACTATTTTCACTATCCAAGAGGCAAATATTTTTACATATTTCTTCTATATAATAAGCAGCATTTTTCAGCGAAAGCCAGACATGCTCATCGTATTCAATTTCATCATCTTCGTGTTCGTGAGTTTTTTCATCATGATTGTGTTCGGCAGTATGTTCATCATGTTCATCAATCTGCATTCCTTCCACAAATTCTTCCTGTTTAGCTCTTTCGCCAAGTATTTCCAAAAGATTTATACAAATCATTTTTTTGTTTACAGCATTTTTCAGAATTTTTTCCACCCACAAATCACTTTCACCACCAACATATATAAAAAGTGAACAAGTCGAGATTTTTGCAATATCCTTTACAGATGGCTGATAACTGTGCATATCCGTGCCGCTATCCTGCAAAAGCGAAACTTCAAATTTTTTTGCAGCATTTTTTTCATCTCCGAGAATATTCATTACCCAATCATATTGCGGAAAAGAAGTACACACAATTTGAAAAAAATCTGCATTTTTTTCGGCAACAGCATCATTATTGATAGAAGATTTTTTTGTTTTTTTGGTAGCAGCTGAAAGAACTGTCCAAAAGCAAGACAAAATAAAAATTACACTGATTACTTTTTTAACTTTATTATTCATTTTTTCCTCTGCATTTAGAACAAAGACCGTTTAAGGACGAAAGACCTAAATCAATTTCCAATCCCAAAGCTGCCGAAATATTTTTCAGATATTCCGAAGTTTTTTCATCACTCAAATGCAAAACAGAACCGCAACGGCAACACTGAAAATGGATGTGTTCAGCGCAATGTCTTTCTTCATCATTTGATTGATAAATAAAACCATCAGAAATCATAGATTTGTGTTTAATCAACTGCCCTTTTTCGGTCATTTTATCGAGATTTCTGTAAACTGTTGTTTTATTTACATTCACATTATTTTCGTGCAAAAATTCCGCAAGTTCTCCTGCAGTAAAACCTGTTTCCTGTTTTTCGTGAATAAACTGAGAAATCAAATCTGTTGTTTTTGTATGATATGACTTTTGCAACATAGTTGCAAATTTATCTAAAAAAGAAATTTTAGTCAAGAGGATAAAAGAAAACATGGAAGGTCAATTTTAAGTTTTAAACTGTGGCAAGGATAGGAGGGATGCCGAAGGCAGCCACTGGACTGAGCGAAGCGAGGGAAGCGGCTGGAGCGATAGCGAAATCCCGTATAGCCTGTTTTTTGGTTGCTGAGCGAAGTCGAAGCAAGCAAAAAGCCACCCAAAATATAAAGAAATTAAAAACTCAAAATTTAGCCAGCAAAGTGAAAAAAATTATTTACACAGTTCAAAGAATGCAGGTTTTGGATTTCCGTTCACATCAAAAAGTAATGGAGCGTCTGTGCGGCCTGGAACCGGGAAATCGTTTTTCCAGCTGAATCTGTCTGTTATGCCCCACAAAACGACATTCTGCAAAATGCCCTTATCGGCTTCTTTTTTGAAACAGTCAAAAATCTGTCTGTAACGTTTTGCCTGTGCCTGTAATAATTCTGGAGTATACTCTTTGCGAGGTTCGCTTTCTTTGCCTGGCTGAAAATCTTTGTAAACAGAAACATCCATTTCCGTCACAATCACTTTGAGTCCAAGACTTCCAAAAAGTTCAATTGTTTTTTCAATTTCATTCACAGGAGGATTTTCCAGGTTGATATGCATTTGAAGTCCAACTGTATCAACAGGGACACCTCTTTCAAGCATTCCTTTTACAAGATTGTACATACCTTCACGCTTTGGAGGCATAGTTTCAAGATTATAATCATTTATAACAAGACTGGAATTTGGAAAAGCCTGTTTTGCCCAGATAAAAGCTTTATCAACATATTCTGGACCTATAATATCGAACCATTTTGAATAATCATTTCCATCTCGCAGAACAAAATTTTTATCAGAAATGCATTCGTTTACAACATCAATAGAACAAACATCTTTTGCGTAACGCTTTCCGACTGTAAAAATGTAGTCTTTTAGGCGGTTTTCCAGTAGTTCTTTAGAGACCTTATTTCCCTTTTCATCCTCAAAAATCCATTCTGGCGATTGATTGTGCCAGACTAGAGTATGCCATCTTACTGCCTGACTATTTTTTTTCGCCATTTCAATAAATTTATCTGCAGACGAAAAATCATATTCATTTGGTTTTGGAAAAACATTGCACATTTTAGTATCATTTTCTGCTACAACAAGATTAAAATGCTTCGCAAGAATATCAGATTCGATAAAAGGACCTTTGGGAAACGGAGGAATTTTAAAATCAGGCATTCCTTTTGGTTTTGGATGAGTTTTTATAAACTCCAAAAATTTTTCGTGTTTTTTGACAGCACCTTCGTAATCATATAAAATGCCGCTAACCGCAGCTCCAAGTCTAAAACATCCCTCAAAAGATTCAAATAAATTTTTTTCCATAGTTTCCTTCTCAAAAATGGTACAATTTCAGCCATTTGATGTTTTTTTTAATAATCATCTCTGACTTCAAATTTTTTCCACATCACTACTCGACATTAAATTTGATTATATATTATTTCACAATTATTGTCATTCTTTGTCATTCTTTGGAGGTTAAAACCCAGGTCCTCCGCATTATACAACTTTTTATAACTTTTTCAAGGCATCCTTCGTGTTTATCGCAAAGCATTTGCTTTCCAGAAATTGACAGATTCTTTGCCTTTGTAAACTCAGAAAAATCAGCCTGCTTTAATATGTTTATGACAAATTTTCTAAGTATATTCATATTTGCAGCTGAATTATCTTTCCGCAGCTGTGATATATCTTCTCCAAAAACTACATCCAGTTCCCAATGCAAGCCATTTTCTTCTGGCAGCCCATTGCGTCTATCCTGCTGTCTTTTATTGTTTCCAAAGATTCTTTTAAGTTAATTTTTACCCACCTAAAAGAATCTTATTATATTTCTTAAAATTTAAATACTATTCACTTTAAAAGTATTTTAAATGCGGAGGCTCTGGGTGTTGTAAAAGTAGGGAGTGAGGGGGATTTGGAATAGAACTGCTCCAAAATTTTGGGAATTTTTTATTTTCCGTAATCAGGATTTGGTTCTGCTACTTTCAACATTCCATAGTCATCATTTATTGAATACGAAACTGAATTATCGGCTTCATCAAAATCTGCGATATTATCTGTCCAAAGCTCGCACTGGCTGATTACAGTTTTGAGGGCATCTTCCTGGCCCTCCGGCGGATATTTGTATTTTTTCAAAAGCTTTTTTACAATCATGCGCATTTTTGCACGTGCGGATTCTTTTTTCTGCCAGTCGATTGTTTTGTTTTTGCGGAGAGTTTCGGTGAGTTCTTTTGTGAGGGCAACAAGGTCTTCGTTGGAATAGAAATCTTTTACGGCTTCTGGTTTTGTGAGTGCGTCGTAGAAAGCAAGTTCTTCGTCTGTGAGGCCAAGTTTGTTTCCTTCTTCGCTTGCGTGCAGCATTTCTTTTGCAAGGTGAAGAAGTTCCTGAATTACTTCTTCGTTTGTGAGCATTCCGTTCAAGTAGCGGTTCAAGGTCTGTTGAATAAGTTCGCTAAAACTTTGAGATTTTACAAGGTTTGTTCGCTTGTATACTTTGACCTGTTCATCAATCAATTTCTTGAGCATTTCTACAGCAAGATTCTTTTCTTTCATTTTGCCGATATTTTCGAGGAATGTCGGATCAAAGAGGTTTACTTTTTCCCCTACATCAGAGGCATAAATGCCTTATATATCTTTTGGTTTTATGATAGAATCGAAACATGATAGAAACAAATCCAATGGCTGAAATTTTTGGATTTCCACCTGAAAACATAGATAAACGTGCCTCATACTATAGGGAAAATAGGCTTTGTCCATTTTTTAACCGATTTCCAAACTGTACAAAAGATAAAGCAGATGATCCTCTTGGTGTATGCAGTATAAATCATCAAGGGAGCAAAATAATAACTTGTCCATCTAGATTTCGAGAAGATTGGATGATTTTACGAAATGCAGCAGCATTTGTTTGGCCGAAAGGTACAAAATGGACATCATTGCCAGAAATTCGACTCTCAGATGCAAACGGACAATCAGCAGGAAACATTGACTATGTACTTGTTAGTTATGACACAGATGGAAAAATTCTAGATTTTGCATCAATTGAAGTTCAAGGTGTTTATATAAGCGGAAATTTGCGTAATTCATTTAAGGAGTATATGACAAATCCATCTCCTGATTTTTCATGGGATGGTAAAAACTATCCTCATCCGGACTATCTTTCATCTTCGAGAAAGCGTTTAATTCCTCAAATGCTTTACAAAGGTGGAATCTTCAAGGCTTGGGGTAAAAAACAATGTGTTGTTATACAAAAATCATTTTTTGAAACATTGCCGTCTCTACCTCAAGTGAGCAAAGAACAAGCTGATATTGCATGGTTTCTATATGATTTAGATTATAGCAAAACCGACAATCAAAATCATCTTGTTTTAAAAGATATAATCTACACGGAATTCAAGGCCGCTCTAGATAAGGTTATTTATACTAATCCTGGTAAAATGTCAGATTTTGTTAATCAATTACAAGGAAAATTGGAGGAGCGGAAAGTTTGCCCACCAGAAACCCATTCCGTTTTTGAATTGTTATGAATATAAATGAATTGCAGCCATCGCTTTTTCCAGAGTTTGATATGGTTAATAAAAAAAAGTCTATTGTAAATGTTGCAAGCGTTCCTCAAAGAAGCCCTTTTCGCTATCCCGGTGGAAAAACATGGCTTATACCGATTGCAAGAAAATGGTTTTCTTCAGCTTCTGATAATGCAGAACTTATAGAACCTTTTGCCGGTGGCGGAATCATAAGCCTGACGGCAGCAGCCGAAAACTATTTTAATCATATAATAATGACAGAGCTTGATGAAGATGTCGCAGCTGTTTGGGAAACAATTTTTTCAGAAAAAGATTATGATTGGCTTTCAAACAAAATACTTAATTTTATTGTTACTCCTGAAAATATTAATGAAGTTGAATTACATGCAAATGAAGGAACAAAAGAGCGGGCTTTTTCGACTATAGTACGAAATAGAACAAATCATGGCGGTATACTTGCAAAAGGATCGGGTAAAATAAAAACAGGGGAAGGTGGAAAAGGACTTTCTTCTAGATGGTATCCAGAAACCCTTGTTCGCCGCATAACGGAAGCTAATAAATTACGTGATAAAATTCAATTTATCAATGAAGATGCCTTTAAGATTATGAGGCAACAACAAAATAATTCGAATGCTTATTTTTTTATTGATCCACCCTATACGATTGCAGGTCGACGGCTTTATAACCTATTTGATGTTGACCATAGACAAATTTTTGAAATTATATCGAAGTTACAAGGACATTTTTTATTAACATATGATGATACAACCGAAATTCGAAACTTTGCTGAAGAATTCAGCTTGTCATATAAAACAATTCCAATGCAAACGACACATTTAATAAAGAAAGAAGAACTTCTTATTTCTGATAATTTTGAATGGTTTGATGACAAGAAATGTCAATATGCATAGTACCTATGTTATATCGATATTTAGTTAATAAAAAAGCGTTAGGGATAGTAGCGGCGGCACAGCCGTTGCCTTTAGGCAATGGAGCGTTAGCGGAACCGCGGATAGCCCGACCGCCGCTTGCGGCGGGAACGCCCATGGAATAAGCCTCACTTGCATCAGTCTGTTCACGGCTTGGAGATTTTAATTCAAAAAGACAGACAGGAAGTCCGTTCAAAAACAAAAGGATGTCAGGACGCTTGTTTGAGTTTTCTATAAATGTCCACTGATTTGCAACGATGTAAGAGTTTTTGTCGCCAGGCTTGCCGGCATTTTCAAAGTCTGCAATGTAGATAATTTCAGATTTAGTCTCGCCGTTCTGGTGATAGCTTACTTCTATGCCGTTCTGAAGGTATTCCATAAAAAGAGCATTCTTTTTTACAAGTTCAGCGTTTTCAAAATTGCGGAGTTTAAGAAGTGCCTCGTCTATTGCAGCCGGAGATGCATTAGGATTAATGCGGTGGATAGAATCTTCAAGCACAGAATCGTAGAGAGGAGAATAAAAATTGCGTTCAATGTCAGGGCCGTAGACATGTTCATAACCAAGAGTTGATGTAAATAATTCTATCAGTGCATTTTCATAAGATGTTTCGTTGTAATCGGACATAGACTATTTCTCCATCAACCAATCAATTAAATTTTTATGAATAATTCCGTTTTGTGAAAAATCAAAATCGTCGAGAGATAAAACATATTTAGGATAATTGTCTTTTACGCTTGAATAAACTCCAAATTCGCGCTCAACCGTTTCGTCACTGGCAAGAAGATAGCAGACCTGGTAATATTCTTTTTCTGTTCCCCTCTGTGCGATAAAATCAATTTCCTTATTAGGAAGCACACCAATCGTAACATTGTAGCCGCGTCTTATAAGTTCATTATAAACAATGTTTTCTATACTTGCACCAATATCAATTTTGGGTGAATGAAGGCGTGCAAAACTTATATCTGCCAGATAAAACTTTTCTAAAGTAGAAAGAGTCTTTTTACCCTGAATATCATAGCGGGCAACTCTATTTATAATGCAGGAATTTGCTATGTACGAAATGTAATTGTACAATGATTCTTTGGAACAGTCACGTTTCTCTGATTTTAAGAAATTAGCAATTGAAGTTCCTGAAAAAATCTGCGACATATTCATAGAAAGATACGCAACAATCTTGTTGAGCAAATCGACATTTTGGATTTTATAGCGTGAAATAATATCCTTTAAAACAATTGAATCATACAAATCAGAAAGAAAAACGCGGAGCTCATCGTCTGTCTTTAAAGCAAAACGTTGCGGCATTCCACCCCAGCGGATATAATCCATAAAAGAAGCATTATCAGCCTGTTTAATCTGCTGAATTTCAAGACTTTCTGCAAAACTGAACGGCTGGATTCTAAAAGAAACATAACGGCCTGCAAGCAAAGTTGCAAGTTCGCCAGAAAGCAGCTTTGCATTGGAACCTGTAATAAAAATGCTTGTATTTAAAAGCCTGAATGAATTAACGGCTTTCTCAAAATCCTTTACATTCTGAATTTCATCAAAGAAAAGATAGTATTTTTTATCGTCTGTTATAAAATTTTTTATGTATTTATAAAGTTCGGTTTCGTTTGTCAGCGAAGCAAACTGCAAGTCTTCAAAATTGATATAAATTTTGTGTTCATCGTCAGCCTGAATTTCATCATAAATCTGCTTAAGCACAACAGACTTACCGCAGCGGCGTATACCAATAATTACCTTTATCAGTTCGTTGTCATAAAAGGGACGAATTTTCTTAAGCCAGGTTTCTCTGATTATCATACTAATATAATAGACTACATGTGTAAAAATTGCAACTTGTACGGTTAAAACGTACAAAAAGCTCTTTTTTTCTTAAAATATTTCGATATATCGAAAACTTATTTCTGCCTACTTTATTACACTATTTTATAAACAAATCCAAATATTCTGTAAAAGCAAAAGCCCGGTTTCTTTGCTGATTTGAAACTTCCTGTAAAAGTCCGTTATCAACAAAAAGATTAACAAGTTCGCCGGCGGCTTTTGGAGACAAGTTGGTGATAGTCTGAACTCCTTTTATTGATACCATTGGTTTAGAGAATAATGCTTCTAATAATTTATGAGCAGATTCGGCTCTACGTCCAAAAGACAATATTTTGTTTTCTGCCTTTGCTTTAATCTGCATAATTTTTTCAAGTGTCTTTGTTCCTTCTTCGGCAGTTTCAATAATTCCAACCAGAAAGAATTTTATCCATTGATTCAAATCATTTTTTTCGCGAGTAATAGTTAATTTATCATAATAAAGAGATCTGTTTTTTTCAAAAAACGCAGACAAATACAACAAAGGTTTATCCAAAATACCTTTGGAAACAAGGAACAATGTAATCAGCAAACGACCCATTCTTCCATTGCCGTCCAAGAAAGAGTGAATGGTTTCAAATTGATAATGAGCAATTGCAATTTTAATGAGATTTGGAACATTTATTTCTTCATTATTCAGAAACTTTTCAAAATCTGACAATAAATCAGAAAGCTTATCTGCAGCAGGAGGAACAAAAACAGCATCTACAATTGACGCTCCACCAATCCAGTTTTGAGAGATTCTAAATTCTCCAGGAGTTTTCCTTTCTCCTCGACCACTAGAAAGAAGAATCTTATGAGTGTCCCTAATCAAACGACAAGAAAGAGGTAAAGTTTTTAATTCCTCTATAGCAGAGTTTATAGCTTTTACATAATTGTTTACTTCTAACCAGTCGTCTCTCTTTTCTGGTTCAGATGGCTGTTCTTCTTCAAGTGCTTCTTCGATATTTGTTCTTGTACCTTCAATGCGGCTCGAAACAACAGCTTCTTTAAGAACGTGCATACTAATAAAAATATCAATATCAGGAACAAATCTAGAAAAGGAATTTAATTCACCAAGTTTTAATGAGGCATTTTCCAATAAAGCGCTTATCGCATCATCTTCCCAAGAAAACGGATGATTTATAAAAGCCGGAACAAAATACTTATACTTATACTTATACCCCTGTTCCCAAGTACCAGAATTAAAGTCTTCTATCTTCATTTTTCCCCCAGACAGTTCCATTATACCGCTGAAAGTAAAATAAGGCTAGTTCTTATTTTACTTTTAAGCCGGAAAGTAAAATAAGAAGGATTGTTATTTTACTTTTGGAGGAAATAAGGGGAAGGTCTTCCCCTCGCTCCCAAGCCAAGTCGCTCCACGAATCGCCCCTGCAAGCAGTGCCGATTCTTTCCGCTTTGTTGGCTTGTCCGCTACCCCTTCGCCTAGGGGCACAGCCCCTAAAACCCGGTGCTCGCAGGTTGGATTAAGCACTATTCTTTTCTAAAACATATCATCATCACTTAGATGTTTTATTTCTTCCCAATTTTCTTTGTTAAGAGTCTCTTTATTTTGGAAAGAAATAATATGTAATTTATTAATAACTTTGGCTAATTTAACTTTATCCCTTTCGTTTAAGTTTTTATATTGGAGAAATTGTCAATTGTTGTGGATTGAAGTTTGAATCGGCATAAGTTTTAAGC
>SAMEA104315430__coassemble_722_pt1 | contig 12845 bp, 12 predicted proteins | sample SAMEA104315430__metabat2_low_PE_026 | metagenome-assembled genome bin SAMEA104315430 (sample SAMEA104315430) | gut metagenome | biome: Monkey gut; feature: monkey-associated habitat; material: faeces | place: China | collected 2013 | reverse complement strand
GGTCGATAAATGGTCTGTAAAGCCAACTTTAGCCGAGAAACTGGTCGATATTTTGCATTTTATGAGCGATAAATCCCAAATCACTACAGAGGAACTTGTGCGGCATTTTGATTTTGCACCTACAACAGCCAAGCGTTACCTGCGCCAGCTGACTGAATTCGGCTACCTTGAAGCAATGGGCGGGAATAAGAACAGATGCTATAAACTTATAGAAATAAATAAAGCCTCCGAAAGATTCGAAGGCTTGAGTGACGCGGCTGAAAAATCAGCGGACAGGGCAACTAAGACACCTCACGTCGATAGTTCAAGTATAGCAGATGAAGCCAGCAAGTTAAGCGATGATAGTCCATGACCGCAAAAGAGTTAAAACAAAACAAGGCATCCGAAGATGCCCTTTCGTTGCCCCAGGCTGATAAAAACCAGAACTCGGACTTTAAAAAAACACGTCCGCGGTCCCTACGCTATCTTTCGATAGACCACCTGCTCAAGGCAGGGAGAAGGAATCCCGCGGCCCACATTGATAATATAAGGCAAAAATGATTAAATGTCAAGAAAACGAGGTTAAGATGAAACAAGAATTTCATTTGAATATAGAAAAAGCTCTAACGGCAAGCCGTCTTAGTGCATATAAAAACAATGATGAGAATTATGAAGAAACATTAGCTAGGTATTTATACAATATAGAATTATGTCGGGCACTTTATAGCTCTTTGCATTTTTTTGAAATATGTCTCCGAAACAAAATAGATGAGATTCTATCTCAATTTTGCAATAGAAACGATTGGTATACAATAATTCCTCTGTCAGATTCGGCCATTAATAAACTTGAAGAAGTAAAGAAGAGAATTTCAGATGGCGGAAAAGCAATAACGCATGAACGGATAGTGTCAGAGCTTTCATTGGGTTTTTGGACTGCTTTTTTTTCAAAAAGATATTCTTCTTGTGCTTTTCAAAGCAAAATTATAAAATATGGTTTCAAAAATTGCCCTAAAGCACAAAAAATTCTGCTAATATACAAAATATAATGGAACAAATACGCAATCTGCGTAACAGAGTATATCATTATGAAAGAATTTGTCACTGGAATGATTTACAGTCCAAACACGATTTAATACTTGAATGTATTAAATGGATGCAGCCATCTGTTTTTGAACTTGTTACTAAGGAGATACTTTTGAACATATATACAATCATGGTGAGATGCAATTTTTGCCAATCATAAAAGATAATTGGAATTAATATTATGACCGCCAAAGATTTGAAAAATGCGCTTTTACAAGAAGCCGTACAGGGTAGATTAGTTCCTCAGATTGCAAGCGAAGGCAACGCAAGGGATTTACTGGAAGAAATTAGAAAAGAAAGAGGGGAAAGCCTTCCCCTCGCTTCAGCCCGCAAGCGGTCTTCCTCTACCCCTTCTGCGGGCTCAAACGCCGCCCGCAACGCCCGCTTTGCTCCAATTACAGAAGATGAGATTCCCTTTGAAATTCCAGAGAATTGGTGCTGGTGCAGGTTGGGAGAATTAATTACTTTTATTGGCGGTTACGCATATGATAGTCATTCTTTTATAGAAAACTCTGATTATCAGGTTCTACGTTTAGGTAATGTAAAAAATGGGTACTTACAGCTTTCTGCAAAACCTGTATATATTAATGCTGAATTAGCAGAAAAAACAAATGCATTTAAATGTATTCCAAACGATATTTTAGTCACAATGACAGGAACTCGCTTGAAACGAGATTATTTTTTTACAACTCTTATAACAGAAAATGATAAGAACTTGTATTTGAATCAACGCGTTGGATGTTTGAGACCAACAAAAATTTTATGTGCTAACTTTCTAGACTGGATATTAAAAAGTAAAAGTATTTTAGATTATATTTTTGAATTTGAAACTGGAACAGCTAATCAGGGGAATCTTGGTTCAGAAAATATCAAAACGATTCCTATTCCACTTCCCCCACTAGCAGAGCAAAAACGCATTGTCGCTGCAATCGAAAAGTTCATGCCGCTTATAGAAGAATACGGCAAAAAAGAAACACAACTCAAAGCCATTAATGAAAAAATCGGCACACTCACAAAAAAAGCAATCCTGCAGGAAGCCGTACAGGGAAAACTTGTTCCACAAATTGCAGCCGAAGGAAACGCACGGGATTTGCTGGAAGAGATACGCAAGGAAAGATTGTCACACGGATTTGCAAATTCCTACGGAATTTGCGATGGAAAGAATAAAAAATCTAAAAGCAGTGATTTACGTAGTAAATCACAAATCCGTGTGACAAAAAAAAAATTGCCAGAAATTACAGAAGATGAAATTCCCTTTGATATTCCAGAAAGCTGGTGTTGGTGTAGATTGGGAGAGATTACAGAAATTACTATGGGACAATCGCCAGAAGGTATAAATGTTGGTGAAACTGTGCAAGGTATGGAATTTCATCAAGGAAAGATATTTTTCACTGATAAAATCATCGGAAAGTCAAATCAACAAACCTCTGAAATTACAAAGGTTGCAAAAGAAAATAGTATTTTGCTTTGTATGAGAGCACCTGTTGGAAAAATAAATATCACTGACCGTGAAATTTGTATTGGACGAGGATTAAGTTCTATTATTCCATTTTTTAATGTTGATACAATGTTTTTATATTATTTGCTTGAAACACTAGAATCTGATTTTAATAAAAAAGCAACAGGTTCAACATTCAAAGCAATTACAGGTGATATTGTCAGAAACCAAGCAATTCCCCTTCCGCCCCTTGCCGAGCAAAAACGCATTGTCGCTGCAATCGAAAAAATGCTGCCACTTTGTGAAAAACTTGGAGAATAGAAAATGCAAAAACGAGGTCTGTCCCTGGCTCGTGCTGTGAACTAGCACACCAATGAACGTATAGTTTGCACGAGCCTCGAGTTTTGTCAGTTTTTTCACTCCAGTAATCATTGAAATACAACTACAGCCAAAACTCAGAATGAGTTTTTTTTTACAATCAAGGTCTGTCCCTGCTTTATTTGATGGAATAACCGCTGAAGTTGTGCTATAATAATGTTATGAACGAAAGATTTTTGCCAATCGGCATTCAGGATTTTGAAGATTTACGCACACGCGGCTGCATTTATGTAGACAAAACTGAACTCATCTACAAACTTGCAACAGAAGGGAAACCTTACTTTTTAAGCCGTCCGCGCCGGTTTGGAAAGAGTCTTTTGCTTTCTACAATGGAAGCGTATTTTCTTGGCAAAAAAGATTTGTTCAAAGGGCTTGCACTTGAAAAACTTGAAAAAGAGTGGACCCAATATCCTGTTTTGAAAATCAGTTTTGGACGCGGTTCTTATGAAACTAAGGACAAGCTTTTGTCTATCATTGATGCTATTCTGACAGAAAATGAGCGTTTGTTTGGAATTGAAAAAATATCTGACAACCCTGCCGTGAGGCTTTCTAATTTGATTGAAACTGCAAGTGAACAGTCGGATTGTAAAAAAGTTGTCATCCTAATCGATGAATACGACAAGCCGATTCTTGACGCCCTTTACACTGAATACGAAGATCAGAACCGTCAGGAATTACGTAATTTTTACAGCCCTCTTAAAGACAGCGACAAATACATCCGTTTCCTTTTTATCACGGGAATTACGAAGGTCAGCCATGTGAATATTTTCAGCGGACTGAATCAGCTCAACGACATCAGTTTAGACAGCAAGTATTCTTCTCTCTGCGGAATTTCAGAAAGCGAGCTTGAGCAGTATTTTGAGCCTGAAATTAAAACTCTTGCCGAAAAGCAGGAAATGACAGTTGCCGAAACAAAGGAAAAACTTGCCCAAATGTACGATGGCTATCATTTTGCTCACGATGTTGAAGGCGTGTACAATCCGTTCTGCCTTTTAAAATGCTTTTTTTCCAACGACTTCGGCTCCTACTGGTTTGAAAGCGGAACTCCGTCCTTCCTTGTAAAAACCTTGCAGTATCAGCCGCTTGAACTTGAAAATCTCGTAAACGGAAGACTTGCCACCGAAAATCAGTTTAAAAATTACGATCCCGACAGCAAAAATATGCTTCCTGTAGTTTACCAGAGCGGCTATCTTACAATTAAAGGTTTTGAAAAAGAAACACGTTTTTACACCCTTGATTTTCCAAACCGCGAAGTTGAAGAAGGATTTCTGGAAGTTCTGCTGCAAAAATTCGTGACAGTGCCTTATGACGATATGGGGCTTGAAATCGGAAATATGAAAATCGCCCTTAGAAACCGCAATATCGACAAAGTTCTTTCTATTATAAAGTCCGCTATTGCAGATTTGCCGACAATCGTAAAAAAAGAAATGTGCGAAAATTACTACGAATCAGTTACGCACCTGATGTTCCGCATGACAGGCTGTCGCGTAGTTTCCGAACTTCAGTCAGTTGCAGGCCGCAGCGACATTGTCGTTACCACAAAAGACAGCGTATTTATTTTTGAGCTGAAGATGGACAAAGGCCGTGCGTTTGAAGAAGTCGCCGCCGAAGCTTTGGAACAGATTGACGCCAACGGCTACGCAGACCGATTTGCCGTGAGCGGAAAGCAGATGTACAAAGTGGGAGTAGTTTTTTCTAGCGAAGGCAAGGGAATGTGCGGGTGGAAGGTGAAGTAAAGAATGCCCGCCTGCGAGCTACAGGATTTTAAGGGCTGTGCCCTTAGGAGAGAGGGTAGGACGCAACAACGTGCGGCCGCAGGGGGAGACTTCCCCCTCCTTGTTTTTTTATAACTGGTCAGCCTTTGCCGCAAATCACGGAAACTGAACAAAATGTTCCAATTGTCTAATCGATAACGTTCTTTCGCTTAAATTTTACCAAAACCTAACAAAACCCTCCCAAAATCTTAACATTTCAAGTTTATTCTCGTTTGTGATGAATGTAAGGTCTGACCCCAATTTACAACATAAAATCGAGGTCTGACCCCAGTTTATTAAATGTAAGGTCTGACCCCAATTTAAGTTTACCTGCAACGTAAAATTGTAGTTAAACAGGGACACACCTTAAAAAAAATTGGACTGTACACCTGAAAACAGGGACAGACCTTACAGACAAACAATAAAAAAGCGAGGTATTCAAATGAAAAAATCTTTGAAAAAATGTCTTGGTGCTGTTTTACTTATGGCAGCTGGTGCTGGTTCTTGTTGTTTTGCGGCAGGAAAATGGAATAAAAAATCTCAGATTGATGTTATCAGCCGTGAGGATGGTTCTGGTACACGCGGTGCATTCATCGAAATCTTTGGAATTGAAAAAAAGAACGCTGAAGGTAAAAAAATTGACTACACAACTGATGAAGCTGCAATCACAAATTCTACAGCAGTTATGCTTTCAAGTGTTGCAGGTGATAAATATGCAATCGGTTATGTATCTCTCGGTTCATTGAACAATTCTGTAAAAGCACTTCAAATTGATGGTGCAGATGCTTCTGTTGAAAATATCAACAACGGATCATACAAAATCAGTCGTCCATTTAATATTGCAGTTAAAGATAATCTTTCTGATGTTGCATCAGATTTTGTAAATTATATTTTGAGTGATGAAGGTCAGAATGTAATTGCTGCAAACAAATATATCAAAGTAAAAACTTCTGGAAAATTCCAATCAAAAGCTCCAAAAGGAAAAGTTGTTGTTGCTGGAAGTTCATCTGTAAGTCCTGTAATGGAAAAATTAATTGAATCATACAAAAAAATTAATTCTAACGCTGTAATTGAACTTCAAACTTCAGATTCTACAACAGGTGTTACAAATGCAATCAATGGTACTTGTGATATCGGTATGGCAAGCCGCGGATTAAAGAGTTCAGAAAAAGAAAAGGGCGTAAATGAAGTTACAATTGCAATTGACGGAATTGCTGTAATTGTAAACAAAGAAAATCCAACTGTTGGATTATCAAAAGCTCAGGTTGAGTCAATCTTTACAGGAAAAGTAGAGAAGTGGAATAACATCAACAAGTAATCTTACAGTCTGTTTCTTGTGGACTTAGAATACTTGCAACGATGTAATGCTTCGAACGTATAAAAAATCTTTCTAGTTTTTATAGCTGGAGAATGTGAGGAAACTATGAAAATCCGTGAAAAAGCCTGGGAAATTACATTTTTGTGTGCGGCTGCATTTAGCATACTGGCTGTCGTTTTAATCTGTCTGTTTTTGTTTGTAAACGGCATCCCTGCCATGAAAAAAATCTGTTTTGCAGATTTTCTTTTGGGAACAAAATGGAAACCTGGCAATGATTTATACGGCATTTTTCCAATGATTGTCGGCAGTTTATATGTAACCGCTGGAGCAATCATTTTTGGAGTGCCCATTGGATTGATGACAGCTATCTTTCTGTCAAAATTTTGTCCTGCAAAAATTCACAGATATTTAAAAATGGCAATTGATTTGCTTGCCGGCATTCCAAGTGTCGTTTACGGCTTTTTTGGACTTATGGTAATCGTTCCATTTGTGCGAAATGTTTTTGGCGGAAATGGTTCGTCCATTCTCACAGCATCAATTCTTTTGGGCATGATGATTTTACCAACAATCATCAGTGTTTCAGAAGCAGCCATAAATGCCGTTCCTGTTTCATATTATGAAGGAGCAAGAGCACTTGGCGCAACACATGAGCGAAGTGTTTTTATCGCTACAATTCCAGCTGCAAAATCCGGCATTATGGCTGGAATCATCTTAGGAATTGGACGTGCAATTGGTGAAACTATGGCAGTAATCATGGTTGCAGGAAATCAGGCGAGAATTCCAAACTCCATTCTCAAAGGTGTGCGCACCTTGACAGCGAACATTGTAATAGAAATGGGTTATGCAACCGACTTGCACCGTGAAGCATTAATTGCTACAGGCGTTGTTTTATTTATCTTCATTTTGATGATAAATTTGAGCTTTAACGTTGTCAAAAATCGGAAAACAAAATAAGAGAGGTTCAAATTGAAGCAAGTAAATCAGAAAAAAAGTAGTTCATTTGAAAAACAAAAGATAAAGGCTAAAATCCTAAGATTTTGTGTACTTTTTTGTAGCATTATTACACTTGGACTGTTAGCTTTTATGCTTGGATATATTCTTATAAAAGGTGTTCCGCATTTACGTCCATCACTATTTGCATGGAAATATACTTCCGATAATTGTTCCGTTATGCCGGCTCTTGTTAATACAATTGTTATTACATTTTTAGCTTTGTTGATAGCTTGTCCCCTAGGAATAGGTTCAGCAATATATCTAGTGGAATATGCAAAAAAAGGGAATAAGTTTGTAAAAATTGTAAGAATGACAACAGAAACACTTACAGGTATTCCCTCAATTATTTTTGGATTGTTCGGAATGTTACTTTTTGTGGGATTTTTCCACTGGGGATATTCCATTCTTTCTGGAAGTTTCACAATTGCCATCATGATTTTACCAACAATTATGAGAACAACAGAAGAAGCGCTTCTTGCAGTTCCAGACAGTTTCCGCGAAGGTAGTTTTGGTCTTGGAGCAGGAAAAATTCGCACAGTTTTTAGAATTGTTTTACCTTCAGCTGTTCCAGGAATTTTAAGTGGTGTAATTCTGGCAACTGGTAGAGTAGTTGGAGAAACAGCAGCACTCATTTATACAGCAGGAACAGTTGCTCAAATCCCAGAAAACATTTTGGGTTCTGGGCGAACGCTTGCAATCCACATGTATGTATTGAGTTCAGAAGGACTACATACAAATCAAGCATTCAGTACCGCAGTTGTACTTCTTGTACTTGTTATAGTTATAAATATTTTATCATCATCTTTGGCAAAAAAAATCAGTGGAGTTGGAAATAATGGAAAATAACAGAGAAAATATAAAAATAGAAATTACAAATCTAGATTTATTTTATGATGATTTTCACGCACTTCATAATATAAATTTAACTATCCAAAAAAATAAGATTACAGCGTTTATTGGTCCTTCTGGCTGTGGTAAATCAACATTGCTCAAATCCATCAACAGAATGAACGATATGGTTGAAAACTGCAAAATCACCGGCGAACTCAAAATAGATGGAGAAAACATTCTCAGCAAAAAAATTGACGTAAATGAACTTCGCAAAAAAGTGGGAATGGTTTTTCAAAAGCCAAATCCTTTTGCCATGAGCATTTATGACAATATTGCATTCGGACCTAGAACACACGGAATTACAAAAAAAGCGGAACTTGATGAAATTGTTGAAGCATCACTCAAGAATGCTGCAATTTGGGACGAATTCAAAGATAATCTTAAAAAATCGGCACTCGAGCTTTCAGGCGGACAACAGCAGCGTCTTTGCATCGCAAGAGCACTTGCAGTAAAACCAGATGTTTTACTCATGGACGAACCAACTTCAGCACTTGACCCGATTTCTACATCAAAAATCGAAGACTGCGTAATGAAACTCAAAGAAAATTACACAATTGTAATTGTTACTCACAATATGCAGCAGGCAGTCCGCATAAGTGATAGAACAGTTTTCTTTTTACTTGGAGAAATTATCGAAGAAGGGGAAACAGAACAGATATTTTCCATGCCAAAACATCCAAAAACAGAAGCATATATTTCTGGTCGTTTTGGTTGATATAAATCCATATAAAAAAGTAAAACACAGGGGATAACAAATGAGAGACAAATACCAGGAAGATTTAGAAAAATTAAATGCTAACATTCTCAAAATGGGAAAAATGATAGAAATTGCAATCGAAAGCACAGTTATCGCACTCATGGGGCGCGATGTTCAAGCCGCTTCAACAGTTTCTGAAAATGATGAAGCTATAGACAATATGGAACGCGAAATTGAAGCACTTTGCATGAAACTTTTACTTCAACAGCAGCCAGTTGCAACAGATTTAAGAGTAATTACAGCAGCTTTAAAAATGGTGACAGATATGGAAAGAATTGGTGACCATGCAGCTGATATCGCAGAACTTGTTCTTCAAATTCCAGATTGCAAATATAACAAAATGGACACAATCACAGAAATTTCCACACAAATTATCAAAATGATACACGACAGCGTAAATTCATTCATTCAAAGAAATTATGATAAAGCTCAAATTGTCATAGCTCAGGATGACATTGTAGATAATTTGTATCACGAAATCAAATCCGATTTAATCCAAAAAATCAAAAAAACAGATGATGGCGAGCAGATTCTTGATTATTTGTTGATTGCAAGATACTTTGAAAGAATTGGCGACCACGCAACAAATATAGCTAAATGGGTAGTTTTTGCAATTACAGGAAAAAAATAAAGACATAGAAAAACCTCGATTGTAAACAAAATTTATCCTGAGTTTTTAGCGAAGCGTTAAAAAAACTCACAGCACGTGCAAACAAAACGAACAGTGGTGTGGAAGCTCTCAGCACGTGCAGACCTCGATTCTCGTTATCATTTCTCGACAATCTTTCAAATTAATGATATATTTTTTTTATGATTTACATAGGAAACCATTTATCATCTTCAAACGGCTATTTAAAGATGGGCGAAGCAGCCACAAAACTTGGTGGAAACACTTTCGCTTTTTTTACAAGAAATCCTCGTGGTGGAGCGGCAAAGCCAATCGACCCAAAAGATGCAGAAGCACTGAATAAATATCTAGAAACAAATCATTTTGGAAAACTTGTAGCTCATGCGCCATACACAATGAATCTTTGTTCAGATAAACCAGACATTCGTGAGTTTGCAAAAAATATGCTCAAAGAAGATTTACAGCGCATGGAAGCAACTCCCAATCAATATTACAACTTCCATCCAGGCTCACACGTAGGACAGGGGACAGACCTAGCCATTCCAGTCATTGCAGAAGCATTAAATCAGGCAATGTTCGAAGGCATGACAACGACTGTTCTTTTGGAAACAATGGCAGGAAAAGGAACAGAGATTGGACGTTCATTCGAAGAACTCAAAAAAATAATTGATTTAGTAGAAGAAAAATTTCAAAATAATTTAGGTGTATGTCTTGACACTTGCCATGTTTGGGATGCAGGTTATGACATTTCAAATTTTGACGACGTGTTAAATCATTTTGATAAAATCATCGGTTTACAGAAACTCAAGGCAATTCATCTAAACGACAGCATGAATCCTCTAGAAGCACATAAAGATAGACATCAAAAAATCGGACAAGGCTGCATCGGAGAACAAATTCTTAAAGCCGTTATCCAAAATCCACGAGTACAAAATCTCCCATTTATTTTGGAAACTCCAAATGATGATGAAGGCTATGCACAGGAAATCAAACTCATAAAAAGCTGGATGATATAACTTTATCGTCTTTTTGATTGAGGGGGTAGTACAACCCCCTCAAAACGGCGAAGTCAAGGCTTTAAGCGTTATCGTGCAGGGCAAACGCATTATAAAATGATTAGTTGTAATATCTGGCTCCCGGTCGTGATTCACAGGTCAAAAACGCGCAATAATGCGCTAGACGTTTTTTGGGGTATAGAAACTATTATAATGCCGCTCTCGCGGCAGCCCCAAAAAAAGTCTTTTTGCCCTGTGTCTCACTCCCTCGCGCCAACTTTTATGAAAATATTTTTTATTGATTTGATAGACGGAAATCTTCTTATAAGCCCGCGCAAGTGTTTATAAAACCTCGCGAAAATGGCTTAAAATCAAGGTTTTCTGCATATCGTCATTTATCTTGCCATATCTCCGTATAAGATGATTTTGTAAGACCGGGCACCATTTTGGCACCACAAATTATAGGAGGACGACATGAAAAACGTACTTTTAGACAAGGGTATTATACTCCCGTCCGGCGAAATCAGCAAGGATAAGGTAAACCTTGTAACCGGAGCAATCACGCAGCCATTCGCAGAAATGGTATGGGTAACGACAGGCGGCGACATGGAAACCGTAAACCGCTTGACCGACGTACTTGTTACCATGAACACCCCCGCCGACCGGGGGAAGCTGTTCAAAATCATAAAAATGCTCTATGGGCTTATGGGCTTGCCCTTTTCCGAGGAAGCCGAGCCTATGGACGCAGACCCCGCCGTTTTGGAATACTTCATTTTTTCCTTTACGGCAGACTTTGGCGAAGTCATACAAGACCTCATAGCCGAAGAAGCAGAATAACGCACCGCACAGGCGGCGTTTCTCACTTCCCACAAGGAAGAACAGGAACGCCGCTTTTTTCATGCCCTTTGTTACGCAGTAGGCATGAAAAAGCCCTTGATTTACGCGGCTTTGCGGACGCGGTTTTCAGCGGATAAGGGATTGATACCTAAACCCTCAAAATCGCGTTTCTATTGCGTAACAGGTATGCAGCAAAGGAGTGATGAAGCTATGGCAGTTTTCAGAGTGGAGCGCAACAAGGGCTATACGGTTATGAGCAACCACCACTTACGCAATAAGGAGCTATCCCTAAAGGCAAAAGGGCTGTTATCGCAAATGCTGTCCTTGCCAGAGGATTGGGACTACACCCTTGCGGGGCTGTCCTTTATCAACCGGGAGAAAATCGACGCTATCCGGGAAGCCGTTAAGGAACTGGAACGCGCCGGGTTACAAGCTCATAAAAGATTTGCAGGCTTGGCTGTTGCCCTTTGTTTTCAATATTCGCAAGGTAGCGAGGGGAAATGTTCATTTCGTCGCTTACTTTCTTGCGGCTTTCATTTCTGCCTGTCCGCGCTGCTTTTATGGCTTGCCCGAAAGCTGCAAAGTCATACAAAGGTACTGGTCTTTTTGCCATAATAATTCACCCAACTACATTTTACTGTTCCTTTCTTTGCTTGGATATGCTTACACAGTACCTACTATTAGCCAAAATAATTCATATTATTGCCGGATAAAAACATATTGACAAATTTCAATTTGTGTATATAATAGTTTATAGAAGCACGTCAACAGGAGGTGAGATTATGGAACTTGATGAAAAAAAAATACCAACGATTTTCAAAGCATTTTGTGATGAAAACCGTGTTAAAATTTTGAAACTATTGCTTACAGGAGAGAAGTGTGCTTGTGTACTATTAGATGATATGCACATTACGCAACCAACGCTTTCCCACCACATGAAAATACTTTGTGATTCTGGTATAGTGATAGGACGCAAAGAGGGGAAATGGATGCACTACTCTATTTCAGAGAATGGCGTGCAGTATGCAATAGATTGTCTACAAGCGCTTATGATTACAAGTGCAGCATTTGAAAATAAGTCGTGTTGTGATAGGTAAGTTTACTTACTTTTCCGCACGACTTATCAAAACATCAACATATAGACAAATTTCAATATTTCTATTTCAAGGAGGCTATTTATGGATATGCTAAAAACAGGTTGGAACTTCTTTCAAAATGAAGTTTTAGGTATGGCATGGCTTAATCGTCTAATAGGTAATTTAATTAACGCTTGCGGATTAGACGCAACGAGCAAAATCGGTGGTAGTATTCAATTTTTTGTTTACGACACAATCAAAATCATGGTGTTGTTAGGGGTTCTGATTTTAATTATTTCATATATTCAAAGCTATTTCCCGCCGGAACGGACAAAGAAAATTCTTGGAAGGTTTCATGGTATCGGCGCAAATATAATTTCTGCGCTCCTTGGTACGGTAACGCCTTTTTGTTCTTGTTCTTCCATTCCTCTGTTTATCGGTTTTACAAGTGCAGGTCTGCCGCTTGGAGTTACTTTTTCTTTCCTGATTTCTTCTCCAATGGTTGACCTCGGTTCGCTTGTTCTGCTAATGAGTATATTTGGGTGGAAGATAGCCGTTGCTTATGTCGTGCTTGGGCTTGTGATAGCCGTTGCAGGTGGTACATTGATTGAAAAACTACATCTTGAAAGCTACGTTGAGGATTTTATAAGGGGTGGAAACAGTCTTGATGTTCCGCAGGAAGAACTACACTTCAAAGACCGTATCAAATACGCATGGG
>SAMEA104315430__coassemble_707_pt1 | contig 13030 bp, 18 predicted proteins | sample SAMEA104315430__metabat2_low_PE_026 | metagenome-assembled genome bin SAMEA104315430 (sample SAMEA104315430) | gut metagenome | biome: Monkey gut; feature: monkey-associated habitat; material: faeces | place: China | collected 2013 | reverse complement strand
AAAAACGGAGAAGTCAAGGCTTAAAGCGACAGCGTGCCTTGACTCGACGTATTCACAAGTTCGCGTTGCGAACTTTCTTATAAATTGCTGCTCCTTATTGCATTACGGAACAGCGTAAAAAGTCTATCGATTGTTGAAACAATCTTCTTAACTTTTTATAGGAGTAAAAACAGAATGAAATGTTTATCTAAAATTGTGAGCCTAGGCTTGGCTGTAGCTCTGACCGTAAGTTTTGCCTCGTGCAAAACTGATGTTGAAAAACAGTATGTTTTCGTGGAAAAAGAAGTAGACAAAAAGGCAGACGAAATCGCCCCTGCCAATGTTACAGAGCTAACTGCCCAGCCAAAAGACAGCCGTGTCCTTCTTACCTGGACAGATGCCGAAGACGAAGATGTTTACGGCTATGAAGTTACCTACAGCGGAACAAATCCTATTAACCGCGTAGTGCTTCCAGCCCTTGATTCAAAAACAATGATGGCAGGAGAAGGTGCCGGCGGCTGCTATGTAAGCGGACTTGAAAACGGCACAGAGTACACCTTTATCGTAAAAACCGTAGACACAAGCGGAAACAAAAGCGAAGGCGTAACCGTAAAGGCAACTCCGGCTGCAGTGGATGCAGGCGAAACAATGAAGATTGCACTTACAGCCGCAGTACCAAAAGAAAACGGCTACACTGGAAACAAAAGCAACACAAAAGTAACGGTAACTGCAAACATAACAACGGCAAGCAAGGTAAAGAAAGTAGTCTGGAAAAAATACGGTTCCATTAATGCAAAAACACTCCTTGCAGATGAATACGCAGCAGAGGCAACCGTAACCGAAGACAATGCCGTATGGACATTTGACATAACAGCAGCCAACGAAAGAGCAAACGGCACATACACTGTAGCCGCTATAGACGAAGCAGGAAGGGAAGAAGCCGAACAGATTACAATAGACAATTTTGACTTTACCGTACCAAAAGTAAAGGTAACAGGTGCAGTATATTCCAGCGAGGATTCTACGATAACAATCAGCTGGAAAGAACCAGAAGACAGTGACTACGACCATGTGGACATAACCTTTACAAGCAACGACGGAACAGTCGACAGCGAACCAAGCGAAGCCGTAAGCGTAAAGAAAGGAACAACAGAAAAGACATTCAGCGGTATAGACAGTACAAAAAAATGGTACACCTATACCTTCGTAACTTATGATAAACTCGGAAACAAGGGCGATGAGTCCATATATACGGTTTATACCTTAAGCAATGTTCCAGAAGGTTTTGTGGGAGTAAGAGGTACGAAAATTACAGGAACAGAAACCTGGACACCAGAATCAGAGGTATTTGTAAGCGGAAGACAGATTACAATTCCGGATATGTATGTAAGCGACCACGAAGTAACACGAGGCGAATACAAAGAAGTTGTCGGAAGTGATCCTAGTACGGCATCTGCATACGATAAAGACAGAAACGAACTTACAGGGGATGATGTTTTGAACAACCCTGTAAACGATGTGAGCTGGTATGACGCTCTTGTATACTGCAATAAACTTTCCATAAAGGAAAGTCTTAAACCGTGTTATACGATAAGCGGTTCTACAGACCCGAATAAGTGGGGAACAGTACCGACGGCTTACGGCGACGACACTTCAACATGGAATGCAGCCGTATGTGATTTTGATGCTGACGGCTACCGCCTGCCAACGGAAGCAGAATGGGAATGGCTTGCACGAGGAGGAGAAAACTACACCTACGCAGGAAGCAACACTGTAGGAGATGTAGCATGGTATAATGAAAATACAAGCTATACAGGAACAAGGGAAGTAAAGACAAAGCAGGCAAATGGCTACGGACTTTACGACATGAGCGGAAACGTGTATGAATGGTGCTGGGACTGGTACGGCAGTGTAAGCAGCTCGACCGCCGCTGCCGGTGCCGCGTCTGGTTCTTTCCGGGTTCTACGCGGCGGCAGTTGGGATGACTTCAGCAATGTCTGCAAGGTTGCTCGCCGGGTCAACTACTACCCGTATTACCGCTGCGACCGCTATGGTTTCCGTGTTGTGCGCACGGTAATCGCGGAGTAAAGGTTGTTTAGTTTAGCAAATAAATGAATACACATCTCCGCTTTCTGTATGGGGCGGAGGTAACTTTTGAGAAGTGTAAGATAAAACCGCTAAAATAGCGCGGCTTTATCTTACCTAAAGTTCGCGTTGCGAACTTTCTTATAAATTGCTGTTCCTCATTGCATTACGGAACAGCGTAAAAAGTCAATCGATTGTTGAAACAATCTTCTTGACTTTTTATGGGAGTAAAAGAATGAACGAAGTTAAACAGAGTACATTTATTACAGAATTATCAGTCATACTGTCAGAAATGGGAATTGACAGTGATGATTTGGAGGAAATGGTAAAAAAATCTGCATTTGAAGAATGGGATAGTATTTTTTCTGCTCAGATGCCTATCAATTCAATTTCACAGATAAGGCAAGTGCGTCTGTTTTTTCTTATCAAGAATGTGTTTAAAAATAAAATTCCTTCAGAATTTCAAATTGCACGAATTTTTCATATTACTCCAGCCGCAGCCAAAACTCTGATTTCTAATTGTCTTGCCTCATATAAAAATGAATTGGATAATGCTTTTTCTGACTCCGTAAAAACACTTCTCAAGGACGCTAAAGAAGTAAAAAACGGGTTTATGTTAAAAATTGACTCGTCTTTTGTCGTCACACAAATGAATAATTTACTAAGACTTAATAAGCCTGAATGCGAAACAATTAAAAAACTGAACGAAAATACCAGTTATTTTCTTATTTCAAAAGATGCTAAGGAATGGTTTGAAAGCAAATGACAGAAAAATTTTCAGAAGCCGCTCAATTATTTGGTACTGTGATTGTATTTATTACATTCTTTTATACATCTCTCTCGTATGACTGCAAAAAACTATTTGAAACAGAAAATATTGAAGGGAATCCTACTCTGGAAAAAGAGCGTAAAGCAGAAGTAAAAAACTTCATATTATTAAAATGGATTCCTCTTGTAATATTCCCAATCCTTTTATGTGATACCCTAATCATTGGCGCAATAGTTGCTAATACTCTTTCATTATCTTGCATAAAATATCTATTTACTAATTTATCTGTTGGGATTTGCGTTATAGAAATTTTTATTTTCTTTGTATACACAATTGTCTCTGTTGTGTATCTGGTCCAGTTATTTTCCTTTCTTTGCAGGTCTAAAAAATAAAGCCACTAGATTTTATTCCTTGCGTAATGCGGTAGGGATTGTAGCCACGCCGAAGGCGGCCACCGCAGGGAGCCTTGCGACCGAGGAGGCTGGAGCGAAAGCGGAATGGCGCAAAGCCCGACCTGCCGTAAGGCAGGTACCGCCCTGAAAAAAAAGCATTTTTTATATTAATAATTGTCGGCAGCACAACTGCCGCATTTATCTGGTTGGGGCGAGAGTTCTGACCGGTGGTTTCGGGCTCGGCAGCTGCCCAAGGAGCGGGAGCTGCTATTTTTTTTAGTTTAATATTATTAACATTTTTGTATATTTTACTTGTCAAACCGCCTTTTATGCCTTATACTATACAGTATAAGAGAGGTTGTTATGGCAGAAAAAGAGCTTGTTTTATTTGAGAGCGAAGACAAATCCGTAAGCTTGTCGGTTCCGTTTGAAAACGAAACGGTGTGGTTGAACCGTCAGCAGATGGCATCGCTGTTTGATCGCGATGTAAAAACAATTGGTAAGCATGTTAACAATGCTATTGAAGAGGAACTGGAAGGTATTTGAACTGTCGCAAAATTTGCGACAGTTCAAAATGAAGGTGAAAGGCTTGTTGAAAGAGATGTTGAATATTACAATCTCGACGTCATCATCTCTGTTGGCTACCGTGTGAAATCAAAGCACTTATTGGAAAGTCTTAAAGAACAGGCTCAAAAAAGAAGGCAGTCAGTTGGTTACAAATTGTAACCAGTTGAAAATGAAGTCTGCAGACGGCAAGATGCGTCTTACAGATGTGGCAAATACGGAACAGCTTCTACGAATAATTCAGTCAATTCCCTCAAAAAAAGCGGAGCCATTTAAAATGTGGCTTGCGGAGGTTGGACGAGAACGCATTGAAGAAACGATCGTTGCAAAGGATAAAAGCGAAAGCCAGGAGGAAGAATAATGGAATCAGTAATAAAACAGCTTCGGGAACAACACAGATACACGCAGGTAAAACTTGCGGAAGAATTAGGCATTTCGCGGCAGGCACTCATAAAATACGAAAGCGGGGAACTGGAACTGCCGGTTTCTGTAATCCGAAAACTTTCAAAGATATTTTCTGTAGGCTATGAATGTCTTATTGATAACGAGCTTCCGTCTGAGCAATCTTCAGAAGTTAAAGCAATGGCAGTAGAACTTGCAAAAAACTTTTTAAAGCTTAACGAAGCAGAAAAACGTGCAGTTTTTGAAATGGCAAGGATTATGGCAAATTGTTAAAAGATTTTTCAAAAAAAATCCATATAAAAATGAACTTTGCCAAATTTCCTTTTATATTATCATCATGAGCGAAAACATTATTACAGCTTTGCTATTTAATAATGACTTCTAAAACAAATCCAGCATGGAATCGAGGTAAACCGCTTCCCGAACTTCTAGCTGTCTTTCCGGTTTTATCATGTAGTACAAAAGAAACTCCAGCACAACCGCACTTCCAAGTCCGCGGCCTTCAATCTTAAAGTTCGTAAAACCCATCGGCAGGTAAATTTGCTGAATATCCTGAATGCCAATAAACGCCCTGTTCTTCATCGCAAGCGAAAATCTGTATCCGCCCGCTGCATCAGCTGAAGCGCATTTGTGGTCGCCAACTTCTTCTCCAAGATTTTTGCGGCTCACATTTTCATAGCACCTTTTACGATTTTTACAGCCAAAATCACAGCACTCGTTACAAAGGAATTCAGTCTTATCTTTCTGCTCCTGTGTGAGTGTGCTAAGGCGGTCTAACTCTTTGTTCAGACGGAAATCAGGCACCACAAACTTAAAATCCGCCCGGTTCAGTTCCGCTTCAAAATCTGTAAAATCTGTGAGCACCTTTGTAGTTGAAGAAACCAGATACAGCTGGGGATAATTCGCCTTAAGATATTCCGCCAGCAAATCCGAGTGTACTATAACTCCATTAGATACATGTGGTGAAGTTTCGTCAGAAAACTCGGTAAGTTCGCGCAGCGAACGACTTGAGCCTGTCGAAACCCCGTCACAAAACATCCTGCAAAGAACATTGCACTTCTTATCCGCCAGATGTTCCTCTTTCAAAAGCGAATTACTGAACGTTAGCCGGGCCGAAATCCCGTATTCCTTCATCAGCGCCAAAACATCCGCCGCATCCGCTTCACCAAATCCAGCCCTTCCCCCGCACCAGAGGCTATCCATCGGAGCTCCATAAACTGAGCCGATATCGCACCAGTCATAAAACCAGTCGCGATGCCCCCGCCACAAAGGAAGAAAAACCTTGTACAGCTCGTAAAACTCAAAGAGACCTGGAAGATGATAATAGGCAGTGCGGGAAGATTGATTTTGCATCAGAGTGTGCTAGTCCCCAATCACATTAATCTGGCAGAGTCCCGTGCAAAGCCCCACAAGTTCAATTTCATCAAGACCGTCCAGCGCTGCCACAGCCGGCACAATTGCAACCGCTTCTTTTGTCCCAAGCGCCCCGTCTATAAAGTCATTCTGCATGTCGATTACGATTAAAAGTTTCATTTTGAATTGCTCCTTGTTTTACATTCCAATAAAGAATTGATCCAAATCAATTAAGGCTTCCCGTAACTGTTCATCCTTAGTTGTTTCAATCATATGTTCAACGAAACAGGCTTCTTCATCACAAGTGTATTCACACTCAATGTCATAAGACCTTTCCACAAGTTCAGCAAGCCATTTTGCATTCTTTGAGTGTTTATGTTTTTCACAATATTCTTCGATGTAGATTCGTGATATTTCGTCCATTTATTTTTCCTTCTGTTTTATGCTCTCCATCCATCTTCAAAACCATTGAATATAGCAGAATGCCACATTTCTTCTAGTTTGAAATATGAATAGCTCTTAAAATCATGTTTAACAATCGGAAGGTCTACATTGCATAGCTTCCTGTTTCGTTCTTTAATTTCTGTAAAGTATTGTCTGTCTGTAAGAATATTACTCTTTGAACTGTTGCAATGAGGACAAGCAAGCACAAAGTTCCAGAGCTTATCATCTTTTACAAAACTACAGGGAATAAAATGGTCTACTGGACCTGCTGAATCCGATGCATCTTTCAATTCACGGCCACAGTAAAAGCATCTGGTCTGCTTGAATTCCACCAGTACATCTCTATAGCTTGAAAGATTTTGTCTTTCCGTTGAGGCATCAAGCTTGTTTGCCAGTGCATAAGAATCCTCTTCCAGATTTGCTTTCTCCAGATATTTAATCCATTCGTAATAATTCTGTTTTTCAAAAACTGATTTGTATTTTACAAGAGCAACATACACGTCGTGATTTAATTTAATACCTTCGCTCTTATCAATTTTATTAAAATGATAGAACTGGTCGTCAGTGTCTCCGCAAAATGCACCTACGACATATCTCATCATCTGATTTTTTATCTTTAGGGTTATTTCCACCTGCAAATCAGTTTTTAAACTTTCAAAAGGGAAAATTGTGTTCTTTTCTGCATAACTAAAAGCATATTTGTATGTAGTTGCATGGGCAGAACTGCAGGACAAAGCCTTATTTACCAGTGCAATTACATCTGCTTCGGTCAGTGCTATAAATGGAGTGTTATTGAATTTTGAATCCCATTTTGTATTGGCCATCTTCTTTATTTTTAACCCAAATTTCCAAATTACTTGCTTCTTCATAGCTGAAGTATGCAGTCGTATCCGTCAATTCTACCCATGATTAGTTAAATCCATCCAGTCTCCGCGAATCTGGAACGGTTTAATTTAAATGTTCCATGGGAGTAAAACCTGCCTGAATAAAACCTTCTGAAAGTCCGCCCGCACCAGCAAAGAGGTCTATAAATGAAAGCTGTTTTTTAGTTATCATTTTTCAGCTCCCCCTATCTTAACCAGTCTTCTTCGAGCAGAAACTGTTCAATTCCAATGTATTGAATTCCCATGTCATCCTGCCAGGGTTCAATATTATCTTTTATTACTACAAACTTTTTGAATGAATCATTTATTCGGCAAAGTGAATTAATTTCCTGCTGTTTTTTGGACTCATCATCAATATTCAGAGCAGACTGAATATAAAAGCGTTTGTTCTCCATATTTGCAACAAAATCAATTTTAAGAGAAATACGCTTACTTTTCCCATCTGCATCTTTTATATTGTGTTCAACAACACCTACATCAACATCAAAACCACGGATTTTAAGTTCATTAAAAATTACATTTTCCATAATGTGGTTTTCTTCCTGCTGACGGAAGTTTAATCTGGCGTTGCGAAGACCTATATCAACAAAATAGTATTTTAGTGGCGTACTGATATATTTCTTACCTTTTACGTTATATCGGATTGCACTATCTATTAAAAAAGCATCCTTAAAATAGTCCAGATATGTACTTATTGTATTAGCAGTAATTTTCTTGCGTTTTAGTGAATTAAAAGTATTTGCCAGATTAAGAGGATTTGTAAGAGAACCTATAGAAGATGATATTACATTTAACAGCTCTTCCAAATCTGATGTTTCTTTTATAATCTTATGACGCTCAAGAACATCTTTAATATAGGTGCCTGTAAACAAATCTTTTAAATATTTACTTTTTTCTTCTGATGTTTTCTTTGTAACCGCAAGAGGCATTCCGCCATAAGTGTAGTATTCTCTCCATGCCTTGCTTTTATCTCCTGAATAAGCACTAAGAAACTCACTGAATGACAACGGATAAACCCTGACCTCATCACCCCTGTCACGGAATTCTGTAACAATATCAGAAGAAAGCATTTTTGAGTTACTTCCTGTTATATAAATATCAGCATTGGGAAGTTTCATGAGACCAAGAACTGTGTCAACAAATGTAATTTTTGCATCTGGATTTGGAACATAAGGATTCTGTATTTCTTCTACTTTTTGAATTTCATCAAGAAATACATAGTGTTGTTTTGAAGTATCGGAAACCTTAGAACGAATATATGTATCCAGTTCAATTGGATTTCGATACTTTGCATTTATAGCTTCATCAAGTGCAAGTTCAATAATTTGATTTTCTTTTATTCCATGTTTTATTAAATACTGATGATAGATTGTAAACAGAAGATAAGATTTCCCGCAGCGTCTGTTTCCAGTAATAATTTTTATAAGCCCGTTTTCTTTCTTTGAAATTAATTTTTCTAAATAACGAGGTCTTTCTATCATTATTTTACTCTTAGAATTTTTGCGTATTTACGCATTTTTTCTAAAAGTTATTATAACACCATATATATAAGACTGCAAGTTTTATTTTGAGAATTTTTGCGTATTTACGCAATTATTTTAAATCCTATTTTCTCCACATAAAGCAATCTGCAGTTTCATTGCTGGCAGCGAATAGCCGTATGAAGGCAATATCTTTTTTGCCATAGATTCTACTTGAGGCGGTACTGTATTAAGGTATTTTAATTCCGATTTTCCACAGGAAAGATTATTTTGCAAATTTTTACGCTTTTTCTGCCCTTTTTTCGTCAAAATTCTTCATTACCTCGTGCATATCTGGCATGGTATATTCCAGACAGCGGGCTTTTAACTCTTCTGGAATTCCATAAAAGGCTTCTGCCATAGCTGTTGCAATATCAGTCAGTGTGTCGCAGTCTCCTCCAAGACTCACCGCTGTTCTGATTACATCCTCAAAATCTTCCCCTTCCAGAAATGCAGTAATTGCTTCAGGACAGGTTTCCTGGCAGCTTTCTACGTGTCTGTAGTTTGGGCGGATTTCGTCACAAGTACGGCTCAAATCATAACCATACTCTTTTTCAACGTAATTTTTGATTTCTTCCTTAGACTTTCCGTTCCTAGCCATCCAGATGACCGATGCAATAGACTCTGCGCCCTTCACTCCTTCCGGATGATTATGTGTTACTTCCGCACTCCATCTTGCAACCTCTCGTGTGCGTTCCAGAGTGTCAAAAAGCCAGCCCACAGAACTTACGCGCATTGCAGAACCGTTTCCCCAGCTGTTGTAAGGTTTTGTATTTTCCATTGCAAGCCACATATAAAACTTTCTGCCGTATCCCTCATGAGGATATTTGTGTCCCCAAAGCTGCATACTGGTTATAATTGCAGTCTTCATTGTGTTTTCATCTGCATCAAGTCCTGCCTTTAAGATTCCGTCGCACACTGCAATGGTCATAACGCTGTCATCTGTAAAACGCGGTTTTTTGCAAAAAAGCGGAAACTTCTTTGTCTTCGGGCTCCTGTCAAACTCATATGGCTGCCCGATTATATCTCCTAAAATTGCTCCGTACATAATGTTCCCCCTTATTTATTTTTTTCCTTGTAATGTTCTTCTATATCAGCCTTCCAGTTTGCTGCCATAGCCTTGCCCATACCGATTGTGTCTTTCTCCAGTCCCGACATAGACCCACTTTTGTCCAAAATAAATACGATTTCTGTAAGTCCCTTCTTCATAAGCCAAATCTCCTTCCGCCGCAGCGGTTCTTAAATTATGGCTTTATGATAAGTAAAAATAGTGTTCAGAAGGTCGCCATTTTGGCGAAAGTTTTAGGAGGGGGAAGTCTCCCCCTACGGTCGCACTTCGTTGCGCCCTACCCTCTCGCCTAGGGCTGCCGCCCTAAAACCCGCTTCTAATTCGGAGCAAAGCATTGCTCCCCGTGGTCATCAAGAATCACGTCTACATTAATAAGATTATAAATATGATTGATTACACAGTACTTTACTATCTGATCAAACTTACTCGATGGCATAAAGGCATATCCTGCACTGGCAAGAAAAGCCTCATATTCTACCAGCGACAGTTCCAATGCAAGTCCAAGCGCCATTACCGTATGCTTTTTAGGAACATAGTCTTTATTGCTGATAATTTTTGAAAAAAACTTCTTATCGATACAAGCCTTTTTATAAATTGTGGCATTTACCAGCTTTCGCTCTGCAATTAGCTGCATAAGGGTGTTCTGAAAGTTCAGCTTTTCATTTGAAATCTTGATGAAGGCATCCACATCAATTGGAGTAATTTCTGTCGAGGAAAATAAACAAAACTCCCTGTCATCTTCGCCTTCGTATCCGTCAAGATTATCAAAAAGGAAGTCTTCTACATCATCAAAAAGTTTTTCAGAAATTTTGTAAGATTCTTTGTCATAAACAACAAGCAGAACATCAACTTCATGCTCCAGAAGAAACTTACTGATTTCATCTACCGCAATCTGAAGCGCCAGGTCTTTAGGGAATCTGTAATTCCCTGTAGCTAAAAGCGGAATAGCAACAGATTTACAGTTCAGTTCTGCGGCAGTTTTAAGGGCTGTCTGATAACAGCTTCGGAGTATTTCTTTTTCTCCGTGATTTCCGTCCCGATAGAATACCCCGATTGTATGAATAATGTATTTTATGCCGTGCTTTTTAAGATTAAAAGCCGGTGTCCAGGCTGACTGCCCGCGTTCAATGGCACCGATTTTCTGTCTTTCTGCCAAAAGCTGTTCACGCCCTGCTGCTTCATATATAGTAGAATCCGTTCCCCTTCCAACAGCCGGAATAGGATTTGCCGTATTCACAATTGCATCTGCGCGAACCTTTGTAATGTCATTTCGTAAAATCTTAAATGCCATATTTTATTTATACCACTTTAAGCAGTTTTGTCCACCTTTTTTCGGAACAGTTCCACTAAATCATCTTCTGTCAGAATCTGTAAACCCAAACGTTTAGCTTCTTCAAGTTCGCGTTTTGCCCCCGGGCTGCTTTTCCAGTCCCTCAAAAGAAAAATAGCATCGCATCTTGAAAGAATCAGCAAATCTAAATCCATATAATCTTCGTACTCAAATCCGTCTGGAAGCACTGCAGGATTAAAAACAACATATCCGTAAGAAAGCAGTTCTTCTGTCATTGCATTAAACTTCTGTCTGTAATTTGAATCCCCGGTAATTTTCCCGCTGATATACACTTTATTTGGCATAGGCTTTCCCCCTTCATAATTTTTACAGACATATTAACACAATAAAGTGTCATCAAACGGCATTGTAAATTTTTTATTCCGTGGTAAAATATCTTTATGAGTGAAGAAAAGAAAACTAGAGAAAGCCATGTAAAATCGCTGCGCCTTTTGCAGCTTGAAAAAGCAATTCAGACTATTCCTTACCCTAGCGTAGAGCGTCTTATGAAAGAACTTGAAGTTTCCCGCCGTACAATTCTGCGCGACATTGATGAACTCAAGATTTATTACAATGCCCCGATTGAATACGACCGGAGCCGTAAAGGCTATTATTACACAGACGAAACCTTCTTTGTAAAAAATGTACTTGTAAGTGAAGGTGAACTTGTTGCCATGGCCGGAATTCTCCCGCTTCTGGAGCGATACGATAATACTCCGTTCAAGGAAACTCTCAACAAGGTTTACGACACAATCAGCCAGATGCTTCCAAACCAGATTCAGGTTCAAACTTCTCTTTTGAACAATGTTCAGTTTATTTCTGACCCGCTGCCAAGAATCGAAAAAGATGTTTTTACAAGGATTTTTGAAGCAATCAAATCTCATAAAACAATCAGTTTCGGATACCGTTCAATTAAAGCTACAGAGCATACCCCTCACAGCCTGGATCCATATAAAATCTACTGCCAGAAAGGTGACTGGTATGCCGTTGGCTTCTGCCATAAACACAATAAATACAGCACCTACAATCTTTCACGCATGAAAGACATCACTTTTTTATCTGATTTTGAACCGGACCCTGATTACGAAAGCAAGGTTTACATCGACCCTAACTTTGGAATTTGGAACAATGAACTTCCGGTACAGAAAATTGAACTCATTTTTGATAAATCCATCAACACATACATTTTGGAAAGAACCTGGCATAAAAATCAAAACTGCCACCAGGAGGCAGATGGTTCCGTTTACCTGAGCTTTGAATCAAATCAGATGCAGGAAACGCTTTTCTGGGTACTGCATTTTGGTTCGGCCGTAAAAATCCTGAACCCGCCTGAACTTAAGCAGATGTACAAAGAAGAAATAGAAAAGATGTCAAAGAACGTATAATCATTGGGGAGTTGCGACTCCCCAAGCGGTCATTGAGCTTGTCGAAATGACCGCTATTTTTTGGATCTCAAAACCCAGCCGCCGTTTTCTGCTTTTTCTTTTGGAATTTCAAAGCAGTTGAACATCGGGTGGAAGTTAAAGTCTACCCCTCCCTTTCGACCGTTTCGGTTTTTTAATATCTTAAGCTGAAGCTCCTGAGGTTTTCCCGGGATTTCAGCGTTCTTTTCCTGTTCGTTTCTAAGCTGAATGATTCTGGCAGTTCTTGTTTTTTCATCCTCGTACTTGCCGTCCTCTTTTTTGATGTAGTCCATGCCCTTAAACTGCAGCGCCATCAGAACATCACTTGTGTATTCAATCGCTCCTGATTCCTTAAAGCTTACAATGTTTACCGGACTTGTGTAGTTTTCGCGGTTAAAGCTGGAAATCGCAAAAATCGGAACATCGTAATCTCGGCTTGCACGTTTGAGCTCTACTACTGCCTTGTCGGTGTTCTTTTTGTCAGTAGCGCGCATATCAAACGGCGCAATAATCTGCAGATAGTCGATAATCACAAGAGGCTTTCGTCCTGTAATCTTACTTCAAAAAATATTTTAAAAAGCGCAAAACTATGCAGAAATCAGCACATTCCAACCATAAACCATTCTCATCGAATAAAATCAAAAAAAATCAAATAAATCCAAATTTCAAAAATTCACATCAATTCCGGCCTTTCGCGCCTGACTCATCAAGTTTTTTACCTGCACAGTGTATTCTTTTCCATCTTTTATAAAATGAGTTCCAAGCTGCCTGAAAGAAAAACTCACCTTCTTTCTGATGCACTGCTGGCGAATATCAAGAACCCAATCATAATAAAG
>SAMEA104315430__coassemble_687_pt1 | contig 13235 bp, 13 predicted proteins | sample SAMEA104315430__metabat2_low_PE_026 | metagenome-assembled genome bin SAMEA104315430 (sample SAMEA104315430) | gut metagenome | biome: Monkey gut; feature: monkey-associated habitat; material: faeces | place: China | collected 2013 | reverse complement strand
CTGGGCTCAGCCTAAAGTCTTCGCCACACCCCATTCTCCTGGGGCTCCGCCCCAAACCCCGTCAATATCAGGTTATCCCTTGTTTGAACTTCTGAAAAACAGGGACAGACCTTGTTTAATCCAGCGAGGTCTGTCCCCACACGCGCTGATTACAAGAATACAAACGTACATTCTGTTTGCACGTTCTTCGAAGAATTTTTCAACGCTGCGCTAAAACTCAGAGCTAGTTTTTTACAAATCGAGGTCTGTCCCTGTTTTAAATCCAAAATAGTGACAAAAACAGGGACAGACCTAGATTACAACAAGACAAAAACAGGGACAGACCTCAATTACAACAAAATCTTTTGTTAAAAAATAAATCCACAAAAGAGAAAAATTGTTATTTTTTAAGCTGAGTTTAAAACGAGATTATAATCAAATCTGTTAATTAATCTGTGCAGAACAAAATGTTGCTCCGTGTCCTGGGCAAACGAGATTTCCACTGAATTTTTTCATTACAAAATCACGTGTCTGTTTTGCAAGTATAGCGTTTGTTTCTACACCTGTCATCAAAAAAGGAGCTATGCTGTTAAATTCTTTTTGTTCTTCGCTAAATCCTTTGATGTTTACAAAAATGTCACCAGTGAACACAAGTTTCAATTCCTCACAGTAAATGACAGTTTCGCCTTTCACGTGCCCGCCTCTTCCTTCAAAAAAATCAAACGTAAGTCCGCAAAAATCAGTTGTACCAATTTTTGAAAGAAGTTCACCTTCCCTAAATTCAGTTTTAGTTCCAACTATTCGGCATTTTTCAAAATCAGGAAGTTTGTAATTTGAAATAATTTTGCTCAAAACACAATATGGTTCGTGAACTGGAGTTTGTTCGCGAAAATCTTTTTTACCATCCTTTTCCAATTGAAAATTTTCCATACAGTTCTGATTCATATAAATTTCATCAAAAAGCGGGAAAAGTCCAACATGATCCACATCTGCATGCGTAATATAATTTATTTTTTTATATTGATTAAAATTTGAAAATATTTTGAAAAAAAGATGTTGCATTTCATCTAGATAACAGGAAAATCCTGAATCTATAAACAAAAGCTGTCTGTCATTTTCACTTTGAAGAATATACGTATTGCTTCCACACGGTGGTTCAATTGCAAAAAGTGAAAACTTTTTGTGATTTTTTGGGTTTTCAAGCGGAAAGGTCGAAACTTTTGCATTAAAAGCGGAACCTTTTTTATCTTTTACAAATTTTGCAAAGCGCCTGATGTAATCAAAAGTTTTGATGGGAGATTTATTATTTTCATCAAGATTTTGCATGATTTTATTTGCATTAATTAAAACAGTGTTTGTTTCTTTTTGATTTAAATTCAAAATATTGCGCATTTCATTTGCAAAAGAAACGTAAAAGATTGTGCCGTCCAAAAGTCTGTCTGTTATTTCGTAGTCAAGAATTTTTATTTCGCAGATTTTCGAGATTTCATCAATCAGTTTTTTGATTTTCCCGGTATCTTCGATTAAAAGTCCCATTTTAAAATATTGGAATTCTGTTCCGTTTTCCTGCGAACTGATGTATGAAATGTTCACATCAAAGTTTTTCAAAATTTGCAGAACAGACGTAACAGAACCTGGTTTATCCAAAAGTTTCAGAACAATCATGAGAATTTTTTGATTTTCTGATTCAGTTGGATTAAACAGATATCCGCATTTTAAAAGTTCTTCTGAAATCTTTTGATGATTTTCAGAACTCGCTGAAACTTCGATAAAAAGAGTATGCAAATCAACTGCTTTATTATAATTTGCCCGAATTATATTTCCATCATATTTTGAAATAATTTGACTTGCAAGCAAAAAAGCACCTGCTTTATCGGGCATTTTTGTAACGTAAGTTTTCTTCATAAAAAATCGGTATGCAAAAACTATGCAAGAATTTCGTCAGCAAGATTTTCTAAAAGTTTTACAGTTTCATCATTCATCGCTGTTTTTATTGTAACTTTTGATGGTGTAAATGTTATGTCTCTGCTTTTTTCAAAAAGAGAAGTCATAACTTTTGCTGCATTTGGAACCCACGAACCGTTTTCAATCAATGCAATCTTTCTATTTTGAAAATTTCTTTCAGTAAGCTGCAGAATAAATTCTTTCATAAATGGAAAAATATCACCTGCATAAGTTGTTGTTGCTAAAACAAGTTTATTATATCTAAAAGCGTCTTCTACACATTTTGACATTTCATTTCTTGCCAAATCAATAGTAAAGACTTTCTGACATCCTTTATCAATCAAAATTTGTGCAAGTTTTTCTACAGCCTGTCTTGTGTGACCATAAACTGAAGTATACGCTATCAAAACTCCTTCACTTTCAGGTTGATAAGAAGACCATGTATCATAAAGTTTGACGTAATGCTCAAGATTTTCTGTGAGAACAGGACCATGCAAAGGGCAGATTATATTTACATCAACATTTGAAAGTTTTTTGAGAACCTGCTGCACAAAACTACCGAACTTTCCCACTATTCCAAAGTAATAACGGCGGGCTTCATCTTCCCAATTATCATCTTGAACATCAAGCGCACCAAATTTTCCAAAAGCATCAGCTGAAAAAAGAATTTTCGCAGTTTTGTCATAAGAAAAAACAACTTCCGGCCAATGAACGTTTGGTGCTGTAATAAACTCAAGAGTATGTTTTCCAAGTTCAAGAACACTTCCTTCTGCTGCAACAATCTGGTTTTCAGGAAAGTCTGTCCCAAAAAGATTTTTCATGATGGAAAAGGCCATTTTTGATGCAACAATTTTTGCATCAGGATAATTTTCCATAAACTTCTTGATATTTGCAGAATGATCCATTTCCATGTGATGAACTACAAGATAATCTGGAACGCGATTATCAGCATCATTTTTTAATACAGTTTTAATGTTTTCCAACCATTGTTCGCCGAAATCTTCGTCAACAGAATCCATTACAGCGATTTTTTCATCTAAAATCACATAAGAATTGTATGACATGCCGTTTGGAACTTTAAACTGGCTTTCAAATAAATCAATTTCATGGTCATTTACGCCGACATATTTTACGTTGTCACAAATTGTCATTTTACACCTCGAATTAAAAAAGGCTGAAATTGTTCAATCGAAAATTTTTCATTGTAAAACAGATTACAAAAATTCAATCACTGGATTCAATAACTGCCTGTTTTTATAATCCGATTATGCCACATATGCTTCAAGTTTTCTAGACCTTGTAGGGTGTTGAAGTCTAACAATTGCATTTTTTTCAATTTGACGGATTCTTTCTTTTGTCAAATCACAAATTTCCCCAACTTCTTTCAAAGACATTGGTTTGTAACCATTCAGACCAAAACGCATTCTGATGATTTTTGCTTCATTTGGTTTGAGAGAATCTACGATATTGTTTATATCATTCTTCATAGCATTATCGATTGCTTTTTCTTCAGGACGATCGTAAGTGTCGTCTTCAAAGAAATCACCAACTTTTGCATGATTATTTTCACCATCATTGATTTCAGCGTCAAGACTTACCATATCGCGGCTGATGTTTATCATTTCCCGAACATGTGAAGGTTCCATGTTGAGCATTTTTCCAATTTCTTCATATTCCTGCTGTTCTGTTTTTTTGTGTCCTATTGTTTTTCTTGCATGTTCAATCTGTACAAGTTCATTTGCACGATTTAATGGCAAACGAATAGGGCGACTTTTTTCACAAATAGCTTTCAAAATGCTCTGGCGAATCCACCATACTGCGTAGGAAATAAAATGATAACCTTTTGAAGAATCAAATTTTTCTACAGCAGTCAAAAGACCGAGGTTTCCTTCGCTAATCAAATCTGTAAGGTCAAGACCGTGATTCTGATATTTTTTTGCAACGTTTACAACAAAACGAAGGTTTGCGTTTACAAGTTTTTCCTGAGCTTTTTTATCACCTTTTTGAGCTTTATCAGCAAGGTCTGACTGCTCTTCGTGAGAAAGCATTGGAATTTTATTGATATCCTTCAAATAAAGTGCCAAAATATTGTCATCGTGTGCCATATTAGACCTCCAGTTTTATCTTTTATATAAAATATACAGCAAGTATCGTGCCAAGTATTAAAATAATTCAAAAAAAAAATTTTTTTGTTGATTTTTTGTATTATTTTAATTATGTGAGTTAAAAAAAAACAAATTATGTGTCAAATAGGGAGATTATAAAAAAAAATGAAAATAAATGGGTAATTTTGACACAATTGTTAAAAAGAATAGGTAAAATGGGTGATTTTGATACACAATAATGTGTAAGTAATGTTTGTCCTGCAAATCCAATTATCAAAAACTATTGTTCTAGGAATTCTTCTAACTCATCATCTAAAAGTTCAAAAAAATCAAAATGCGTTATTTCTTCTATATAATTAACAGAACATTCAAACTGTTCCCATGAACCTGTTTTTTGAATTCCCATTTGATTTGGCATGCATACACAAATGATTTTTGTATTTTTATCAATTCTATTTAAATCATCATCACCTTCGGGCAATACAAGTATGATTTTCCAGCAGAATTCAGGAACATTCAATGTATACTTTTTATTTTCATCGTTATCATTTTTGGGATTTATAATGATTTTTTCAAAATATCCTCTGTTTCCAATTCCACCTGAACCATAACCTCCAGCAAAAATGTAAAGTTCATTTCCCTGCAAAACCAGTTCCCGTTCATAAATTTCTAAATCTTTCCATACAATTCTATTGCAGTCTGGAGATTGAGGAATCATGTTTGTCATCAAAAAAGTTTCCTGATTTACTTCATTGCTTGAAGTTCTGTCTGCAGAGGGACAGACGTGACCGCGGTCAAATCCATAAGCTGGAAACTGATAGTCATTTTTTTTGACAGCATACCAGTTTTGGGGAAGAGTTTTATCTGGCACAAATTTATCTGATCTTGTGGCTTCTCCTAAATCATCTTTACTTAAATGCCATGCAACCCAATTAGGACAGAGCGTATTGTTGTTATATGAAACGGTATATCCTTTTTTTTCAAGAAGAAAATTGCATTCTTTCGTGATTTTATCATCAGTTGCATCAGAAGGATTTCCAAAATAAAGCGGATTGTTTTCTTCATATCCATAATCAAGAGTAGTTGGAATTGCAAAAAGATGTGAAATTTCAAAAATAACCAAAATAGTAAAAAGAAGTTTTTTCATAACTTTATTTTATCACAAAATATTATTTTTTAAAACAAGATGTTTTTTTTCAATTTGTTTAAAAGTGTAAAAGTTTAATTTTTATTCAAGATAAGCTTTCAGAAAATCTGTATAATATTTTCAATTCACTTGTTTAATTTTTTTATTTTTTTTGATATTATCAATACTACGATTGATTCGAGCATAACTGAAATTTTATTTTTAATCGAATTTAGATTAGATATATAAAAGAGAACATGAATGAATATCTGTCTTTTTTTGCCTGAAGAAATAAATAAACCTCTAAATCTGCATGATGAAAGAGCTCAGCATATTATAAAAATTCTCCATAAAAAACAAGGAGATTCTTTTACTGCTGGAATTATTAATGGAGCAAGTGGAATTGCCGTCATTAATAAAATTGAAGATGCAATTTATTTTGATTTTGAGGAAAATGGCAGTGGTAAATCATTAAATCCGTTGAAGATGATTATTGGATTTCCACGTCCCATCCAGTTAAAAAGGCTTTTACGGGATGTTGCGGCGCTCGGAGTTTGCGAAGTGCATTTAACAGGGACAGACCTTGGTGAAAAATCATATATGAAATCAAATCTTGTGGAAAAAGGTTCTGCTTATAAAATGCTTTTGGACGGAACTGTTCAAGCAGGAAGTACAAACGTACCGGAACTTTTTTTACATCAAAATTTGACAGAATGTCTGGGAACGTTTCAAAAATCAACTTCGGAAAAACAGACAGACTGTTGTCAGATTGTTAAAATTGCCTTGGATAATGTGAATCCATCCTGCTCATTGAATACTGCGCTTGAAAAAAATGAAAAGGTGTTGAAATCATGTGAATGTGTGGCTGCAATTGGCAGTGAACGTGGATGGACAGATAAAGAACGAAATCTTTTGGAAAAATATGGCTACCTTCGCTGTGGAATGGGTGAAAGAATCATGCGGACAGAAACGGCGGCTACAGTTTCGGCTTCAATCATATTAAATAAAATGGGTTATTTGGGGGAATAATGACAAACGATAGAATTAAAGAAATTTTGCTTGAAATTCAACCTTGCGATATTGATTTTTCAGTTACACAAACAGGAAAAGAAAGTAAACGCGTGAACGGATTTTATAAACCTGATACTCACGAGATTTTTATTCACAATTTAAATCTGAAATCAGACAATATGCTCGTGTACACTGCAATTCACGAATACACTCATCATCTTGTGACTGTGGAAAAACTTGCTCAAAATCCAGCGACTAATTGTGCTGGTGGCTGCAAGGTGCATACTCAGGAATTTTGGGCAAAATTTGGAGATTTGCTTACTGTTGCCGAACAAAAAGGTTTTTATTCCATCGGGTGGGAATCAAATGAAGAATTAAAGGCACTTACAGAAGATATAAAAGTGAATTATCTGGAGAAAAACGGTGAATTGATGAAAGAATTCGGAAAAAAACTTGCCCGAGCTTTCGATTTGTGCAAAGAAGCTGATGTAAGATACGAAGATTATATTGACAGAGTCTTGTGCCTTCCTAGAAATGCTGCAAAAGATATCAGAAAAGTTTCTGCGTGTGACATAAATCCTGCAATCGGTTTTGAAAATATGAAAGTTGTTGCGAGTGTAAAAAAGAAAGATGACAGAGCCGAAGTGGAAAAAGATTTTCTGGATGGAGGAAAAAGTCCTTCTTCTATTCGTCAGATGATGAAACAAAAATCAGCAGGCATGCGCGAACAGGATCCAAAAACAAAACTTGAAAAAGAAAAAACGCGTCTGGAAAAAACTATTGCTCAGCTTACACAAAGGCTTGAATATGTGGAGGAAAGTCTTGCAAATCTTTAAGTCAAAAAAGATTTTCATCATCATTCTGATTTTTTCTTTCGTCATGCAGCTTATTTTTTCGCAGACTGTAGAAATGCCGTCCATGCCTTCAATGCCGGATTTTCCTTCTGTTTCGCAGGATGGAAGTTTTTACAGACCGTCTTTTCCGTCAAAAATGAATAACCAGAATTATTCAAATAAAAAATCTGAAGAAAGTCAAAATCAAAATGAAACTGTTATAAAGAATCAGTCTTCCGACATCGCAAAGAAATTGCTTGATTCCAGTTTAAGTTCCACTTTAACCGCATCAGACATTTCCGCCCTTTATGATTCGGGACTTTTTGGAAATCTCTCTTCTTTACAATATAACTCTCAATATGATTCCACGTCGAATTCTTTATCAACTTCACTTTTAGATTCAATGCTGACAAACTCTGGAGTGCAAAATTATTCTACGAATTACACAACGAATGTTCTTTTGCAAAAAGTATTGAACGAACTGGAAAATCTCAAAAATCAACAGAAAAAAGCAAGCGATGTAGAAAAACAGGAATTAAGCGATGTGCAGACAGATTCCAAAAATTTCAGACAGCGAGAACCGTCTGTCCTTCGTTTTAAAATTAACGGTTACGATATTTCAAAATCATTGACCAAAACTTTTTTCAGTGATACAGAAGCTGACGGATCTTTTTTGTTTACTGCCGACAGAAAATATTATGCTGACAACAATACTTTTAAAGAAACATTTTATATGCTTTTTTCAGCAGAAAATTCCAAAGGTTCGACAGTTTTTTATAATGTAGAACCATATATCGTTCAGGAAAACAAAAACGAAAATTCTTATGTTTATAAGTTTTTAAATAAAAAAAATATTACAGCAGAAAAAACGGGAAATCTGGTTGTGCTTCATTTTTCTGATGACAAACTTACCGCAGACATCCTGCTGGATATAGATAAAAAATAAAAAAAATTGGTTCTGGAAGTTTTATGGAAAAATTAGTTGAAGGATTAAAACAGATTGGTATTGAGCAAAAAATCTGTCGGGACAGAGATGGCGTTTTTGTTGATGATATCAATCTTATAAAAGACATTTGCGCAAAAATTGAAAAATATATAAATGAAATCATACTTTTTAATTCTGCATATAATCTTACAAATACGAGCGACCATGATGAATTAGTCGTGCGCCATATTCTAGATTCGCTTTCTACTTATAAAATCATTTCCAGTTTGATAGAGCAAAGCGGTAAGGCGAAACAAGATTTTAAAGCTGCTGATATCGGTTCTGGCGGTGGACTTCCTGGCATTCCGCTGGCAACAGTTTTTTCCGATATTCATTTTGATTTAATTGAAAGAATGAGTAAACGTTGTGCTTTTTTGGAAAACTGCAGTGCGATTATGGGGCTTAAAAATGTCAATGTAATCTGCAAAGAAGCTGAAAAAGTTTCAGAAAGTGAATATGATTTGATTACTTTCAGAGCTTTTCGTCCATTGGATAAAAAAATGATAAAAACTCTGCTTAAAATCGTAAAAAAAGGCGGGGTTTTGTGTGCCTATAAAGCAAAAATCGAAAACATAACACAGGAAATGAATGAAATTGCGGATATTATACCCGAATATCAGATAGAAAAACTGCAGGTTCCATTTCTTGAGGATGCGCAGAGAAATCTTGTAATTATAAAAAAATGAAAACTGAAGAAGGTGAAATTTAAAAAATATTTTTTTTATTTTAGCAGAATTTAGTTAGTCAGTCGCCTTCCGCCACTCCGCTATCGCTTCGGTCTTTCAGACCCGCCAAAAGGCGGTGGCTCCACGCTCGGTACGCTGTGCAGTTTAAAACCCTGCGTTTTCTCCAGTCAACTGGCGAACTGGCATTTGTAAAATAATTTAATTCCAATGAGAATTCAGTTTTCACGAACCACCAGTTTTATTTACAGTTTTAAAGAAATAAACTTCATATATATTCCATAATAAACAAAAATACAATAAAATAAGGAATAATTGAGGAGAATTATGGAAAATAAAAATAAACGAAGTGCTTCGCAAGTTGTTGTGCAGGATGTGATGAAAATAAAAAAAGGAGAACGGGTTCTCATAATTGCAAATCCTGCAACTTATAATATCGCTCAAAATCTGTATAATGCAACAGAAAATCAAAATGCTTTACCTGTGCTCATTATCCAGCCAGATAAAACAAGTTTTGACAATGCAAATGAAGAAACTTTACAGGCAATTGCAACTGCACCAGATGTATGTTTTTCCATTTCAAACATAAAGCTTGGAAAAGATCCTCATGCAAGTGCAACTCCTTACAAAACTGGTGACGGCAGAGAGTTTACGCACATTTTTGATTATCTTTTAGATGGAAAAAAAGTGATGCGTGCAGCATGGACTCCTGGAATCACACAAGATATGATGGATAGAACAGCAGCAATCGATTATCATGAACTTAAAGAACGATGCAAAATTTTGGAAAAAAAATTTGACGGAGCTGTGAGTGTTGTTGTAAAGGCACCTGGTGGCACTGATATCACAATTTCGGTTGTAAATAGAAAACTAATGTTTGATGATGGAGATTTTTCAAAACCTGGAACTGGTGGAAATATTCCAGCTGGAGAAGTGTTCATAAGTCCTGTTGTGGGAAAATCAAACGGAAAAATTGTTTTTGACGGTTCTATGACGTTCAGCGATGGAGATTCAATTTTAAAAACTCCCATTTATTGTGAAGTAGAAGATGGTTTTGTTACCAAAATTGATGGTGGAAGTGAAGCTCAGCGCCTTTTACAGACAATTACGGAAGCTGAAAAACGAGCAGTTTCTTACGAACGCGAAGGCAAACTTCCGCAAGGACAGGGCGAAGTTTACAAAAAAAATGCAAGAAATATCGGCGAACTTGGAATCGGGTTAAACCCAAATGCTATAATTACAGGAAACATGCTCGAAGACGAAAAAGCTTTTCATACTTGTCATTTTGCAATTGGCGAGAATTATGATAATGATGCACCAAGTCTTATTCATCTTGATGGAGTTGTCAAAAATCCTACAATTACTATTGTTTATGCGGACGGTAGCACACACGACATTCTAAAAGATGGAAACTTGCAGGATTGCTAAAGGAAAATAAATATATGAAAAATAAACTGTTTTTTACACTTTTTCTGTCTTCTTTTTTGATTTTCAATGCTTGTGCAAAACAACAGAAACAATCTGAAAAGCAGAATCAACAGAATTATTTGAATTCAAATGAATCTTCAAATAAATCTGCAAGAAAAATCAATGATACGGAAACGCTTGAGATGGAAATAAACCCTGAAATAGAAAAATTGAATAGGGTTTTAGTTCAGCTTTCTGATGAATGCAAAAAGGCAATTCCAAATGGAAATCCTCAAGAATTTTTGCAGGATTTAAAAGCGGTTTTGCAGTCAGAAAGTGAGTTTTCATCTGATGATTTAAGTCCGTTTTATCTGATAGACAAAAAACATAAGGTTTCAAGCGATTATGTTCCAAAAAATCTGATTTCTTTAAAAAAAAATGAATTGTTTGATATAAATAAAAACAATCTTTCATTAAGACCAGAAGCTTACGAAGCGTTGAAAAAACTTGCAGAAGCAGCTTTGAAAGATGGGATAAAACTTACTGTCAGTTCTACGTATCGTTCTTATGAATACCAGAAAAACCTTTTTGATTATTGGGTTTCTGTAGACGGACTTGAAGAAGCTGAAAGAGAAAGTGCGCGTCCTGGAACAAGTCAGCATCAGCTTGGACTTGCCCTTGATTTTGCCCCTGTTGATGATGCTTTTGATAAAACTCCAGCAGGGAAGTGGGTTTATGAAAATGCCTCAAAATATGGATGGAGTTTGAGTTTTCCACAAGGATATGAGCATGTTACAGGTTACCGCTGGGAATGCTGGCATTTCCGCTACATTGGAAAAACTGCAGTTGATTTTCAAAAAAAATGGTTTGGAAATATTCAGCAGTTTATGATAGAATTTTTAGATTTATGGAAGTCAGAATAATATGAATGGTGAAATTACTAAAAAAAAATCAGAAAATAAAAAACTTGATGTAAAACTTATCGCTTTGGATTTGGATGATACTCTTTTGGACGATAACCGCCAGATTTCAGACGATAATGTAAAAGCATTGCAGGAATGTGCATCTCGTGGAATTTATGTTGTGTTATGTTCGGGGCGTGCCGAAGATGCAATTTTACCTTTTGTTCGCCGTCTTGAGATTGCAGGTACAAAAGCAGGCCGATATATTGTTGCGATAAACGGATGCAGTATTTTTGATTTGCATGAGCGAAAACAGATTTTCTGTCAGAAAGTTCAACCTGATATTTTGAAACGTACAAATGAGATTGCCAAAAGTTATAAACTTTGCAGTGAAGTTTACACAGCAGATACAATTTATTTTCCTGAATATAACGAATGGACAAAACTTGATGTAGATTTATGTGGACTAAAAGGTGTTGAAAGTCCAGATTATGAGAAACTCCTTGATAATCCGTTTGTCAAAATGCTTATTCCCGGAGAACCGAAACTTTTACTTGAAATCCAAGAAAAACTTCGTGAAGAATTTGGAGAACGTGCTGTAATTTTTACAAGCAAACCTTATTTTTTGGAAATTCTTCCTCCAAATTGCGGAAAAGGTGAAAGTATTCATTGGCTTGCAAACCACATTTGCATAAATCCTACACAAACAATGGGTTTTGGTGATAGCATGAATGATGAATCAATGATAAAACTTTGCGGTTATGGTGTTGCGATGAAAAACGGTCTGGAAGAAATAAAAAATATTGCAGATTTTGTAACAGATAAGACAAACAGTCAAAGTGGTGTTGCAGATTTTCTGTACAAATATGTTTTATAGTTCTTTCCAGATTTCTGGCGATATTTGCAGGGATGGTATAAGTTTTGGTAAATCTGTTTTATCTTTTTTCCTGCTTTTTCCAGTGGATTTTACAGCTCTAATCAATAAGTTTTTTGGAGTGTGGCTTTCATCAATGAATTCAAGCATATCGACTTTATAACCTGCATTTTCAAGCCATTTTCCGCGAAGACTGTCTGTCAACAGTGATGCAAATTTGTCCCGAATTAATCCCCATTTTAATAATGGTTCGAAAATTTCGTCAATTTCATCATAAAAAGCTTGAATCAGTCGTTCCTGAGAATTTTGGTTTTCTAAATCAGTATTCTCAGGCATTCTTGACTTTTTTGAGAGCTGTGAATTTACTTGATGCTGACAGCATGGCACACTCAAAATCACTTTTGCATTGTGTTCAACAGCGTATTTCAGTGCAAAATCAGTTGCTGTATCACACGCATGAAGCGTCACAACAATGTCAGGTTCATTTCCAGAATAATCTGCTATGTTACCAACTTTAAATTTTAAACCTTTTAAATTCAGTTTTTCTGCAAGATCATTGCAATATTTTATCACGTCAGATTTTAAATCCAATCCTTCAATTTCACAGGGAATATTTTTTATTTGTGTCAAAAAATAATGAATTGAAAAGTAAGATAAGATTTTCCGCAACCAAAATCACAAATCTTTAAAACAGAAGGATTTTCGTTTTTATTTTTTTGATAGATTTCCAGAACATTGTTTACAGAATCATCAATAAACTCTAAAAAACGATTAATCTGACGGAATTTATCATATTTTGCATTGAATATTTTTCCATCAGCATTCATTATTCCAAGTGTAACCAGAAATGGCACAGGTTTTCCTTCCTGCAGAATGTAATGTTTCTTTTTCTGTGGCATGAGTTTCAGAATATCAAGAGATGTGTGAGAATTTATCTTTGTATTTTGTTTGGAAATTTCATTTTTCAGATAATTTATATTTGATTTGTTGTTTTGTTGACTGCTTATTATTTTGCGCAGTTCTGTTTGTTTGCCTTTTTTATTTGTAAGGATGGTGATTTCTTCATTTTCAGTTCGTTTAACACAGTTTTTGAATGAAGTCCCTACGTTTTCCTGCAAAAAAGTTTCCAGTTTCAGACAGTCCCAATGCTCGTGAAAAACCTGTGTCTTTGTGAAAAGCTGTACAAAGTAGCTGATATTGCCAGAAGCGTTTTCTATGGAAATCTTAATTTTTTCATACGGTTTTGAAAGTTTTTCGCTGACATTTCCACAAGGTTTTGATAAAGTTACGCTTAAAATCATCATTTTCTCCAAAATGTTTTTCCTAACATAATCAACGTTTAAATCAAATGGCTATAATTGCGCCATTTGATTTAACTTAGAGTTT
>SAMEA104315430__coassemble_685_pt1 | contig 13245 bp, 9 predicted proteins | sample SAMEA104315430__metabat2_low_PE_026 | metagenome-assembled genome bin SAMEA104315430 (sample SAMEA104315430) | gut metagenome | biome: Monkey gut; feature: monkey-associated habitat; material: faeces | place: China | collected 2013 | reverse complement strand
GGTGGTCTATGTGGCCGGAAGTTCGTTTTGATGATGACAGGACTGCTTGTGGTCGGCCTGTGAGATTCTTTGTTTATGAAAAAGGCAGCGTATGAGACAGATTGATGATTATATTCCTGTAGAATTTTGGAAAGAAGCTAAACAATTTGTGGAAGAAGTTCGGGATGATGTTGATATCTATCACAAAGCTGGCGAGGTTGTCGCTTTGAAACCTTGTATTGAAGCTGATAAATTCTGCGCTTACTGGTCGCTGGGAAGTTATGAGAACTTTCCTCATGCACTTATTACACTTTATGAAAATAAACCTTTGATTGATGAACAATATGACATAAATGATATAGTGAATCCTTTTGAGCTTTTGCAATTGAGATTCAAGGCTTACTACTTCTTACTCAAAGAGAAAGGAATGATTGATGTCTAAAAAGAAATCTAATACTCCGCAGATGACTAAAGATGTAAGACGAGCCATTGAAGAGCTTAGTCGTGACCTTCGCGCAAATAAGTTTGTAAAAGGCGAAATGCAGTTTACGGATATTACTAATCGCGATTATTTTCTTAAGGCTTTTGGTGATAAGATTCGTTTCTGTGTAAAATATAATAAATTTCTCATTTGGAACGGTACATGCTGGGAAGTTGATAATGACGGATATGTAGAAGCAGAATGTGTTGAGTTTGTGCATCAGATGTACAGGGGGTTACGCTTTATTACTGATTTGGAACTGCAGAGAGCTTTTGAAAAGCATCTGATTAAAAGTGAAAGCTTCCGCCGGATTCAGTCTTTAATTGGTTTATTGAAAATGTCAAAGACAATTAAAGTACGTGATTGTGATTTAGATAATGACAGTTATCTTTTTAATACAGATAAGGTAACTTTGGATTTGAAAAACGGAAAAGGTCTGCCTCCAGATCCTAAACATCTTAGTACAAAAAAAAGTTCCTTTGTTTATAAGAATGATGCAAAGTGCCCAACCTGGGATAAGTTTTTAATGCAGATTTTTGATAATGATTTTGATCTGATTCATTTTGTTCAGAAAGCTATGGGCTATGCTTTATGCGGTGATGTAAAGGAACAGTGTATTTTTATCTTATGGGGAACTGGCGCAAACGGAAAATCAACTTTCTTGAATACTCTGCAGAAGCTATTCGGTGATTACGCTTGCAGTACTGCAACTGAAACTTTTATGAAAAAGACTTCTGAACAGAGCAACGACCTGGCACGTCTTAAAGGAATGAGGCTTGTTACTACAACTGAAATTGAACAGGGAAAAGCTATCAGCGAAAGTTTGATTAAACAGATTACCGGTGGTGATATGATTACGGCTCGTTTCTTATATGGTGAGTTTTTTTCTTTTATTCCGACGTTTAAAATTTTTATGGCGACTAATCATAAGCCGAAAATCCGAGGATCTGATAATGGAATCTGGCGACGAATCAAGATGATTCCTTTTACGGTTACTATTCCACCAAAACAGCGTGACGGTGATTTAGGAAAGAAGTTGCTAGCAGAAAACTCGGGAATCTTAAACTGGCTTATTCAAGGATTTAAAATGTGGAAAAAAGAAGGCTTGTGTGAAGAGCCGGATGCAATCAAGAATGCGAATGAGGAATATAGAATGGATATGGATAGCGTGGGTACATTTATTATGGAGTGCTTTACTATTGATGCCAGCATGAAGATTCGTGAAGGGAATACACAGGTTTATAATACTTATCTAAAATGGTGTACGAAGAATAATGAGAGGGCTTTATCACAGAAGTCTTTGACAATCAGGATGCAGGAAAAGGGATTTAAGAGGTGTGTGAGTAACAGCCAGCGGTTCTGGCTTGGGCTGGTGATGAAGAATGAATGGCGGAGTTAGAGAATATATCTATAATTTATGGAATGTGCAGTCATATCTCCAATGAATCATAAACTGCATCTAAAACCTCATCGCCGCAAGATAGATATCAATCGTTAGAGCTAAAAGTATCTAATTTTTATGATTGCTTGCAAAGTTGCGAACCGTAAAATTTGGCCGTAAAAGACCGAATTTTACGATTTTTTATTTTTTTGGAACCAAGAGCAGCCCTTCGAATCGAAGCAAAAATGATAAATGACAAAGACGGTATTGAGACGAGAGGTCGTACCTCTCGTGCTCTCCGGGGGCATTGCACTGCCCCTCAAGAACAACCTGCAACGTTGCAAGTCCTCCAAAATACCCGCTTTTCGCGGCCATTAAAAAGTGACCAGACTTTCCACAAAATTGATGCAGTTTGTTCTTTCACCCTATCGTGAAATCCCTCCCTTTTCAAATCAGCCGGGGCATCGGCTAATTTGAAAAGGGAGGGATTTCAATTCAGAAACTTTGTTTCTGAATCTATTTTTGATTGATTAAGCGTATTCTGTTTTTGATAGTCCAAAGAGATTTTATTATCTCTTCTTCCAAAATACTATCTACCTATGATAAATCAGTTTCATCAAATGATTTTTCATTTGGTGTATAAAATAAGGCTGAAATTGAGACATTTAATTCTTTTGCAATATTTTCGATTAGTTCTGCTGAAGCAAAAACTTTTCCTGTTACCATTGTACTTAAATGTTTTACTGATATATCAAGTTTTTCTGCTAGTTGTTCCTGTTATACTCCACGTAATTTTCTATATGAATGAAAATTATTGCCAAAAATTTGTTTTAGACCAATAAATTAAGAATAAAAGAAAAGAATTACAATTCAACAACGCAACAGGTTAATTAAATGTTTATAAATTACCTAATAAGTTAATTTTTTATTTGCAAATTAAACCTATGTGGTTTATAATTTTTAATAACTAAACGTAATAAGTTTGGTAATTAAAAATTTATTATACAATCTATAGTTTCCAAATTAGCAACTAATAGTTGGTTTTTGTAAGAGAAATCTAGGTTGTATTATTTTAATAAAGTATAATTATAGGAAAGAATCGCTTTGCGAATAATAAAAAGTTGTATAAATGATTATTTAAATTCAAAAAATAGATTTTTATCATTCGTGATAAATAACTATTTTTTTATTTATGATTCAGAAATTCAAAATATTTATTTTTTTAATAAATCAAAATCAAAATCATTACAAGAAAAAAAACATTGATAAACTTACTCCTAATGCTAAAAAATTATACACAATATTAAATAATAGTGGTGGAATAAAGGAAAAATTAATTGAGGAAGATAAAGAATTCTTACATATTAAGTTGGCATTAAGTAATATATGTAATTTGAATTGTAAATATTGCTTTGTAAAAAAACAAGAAACGATAAAAACTGATATTTCTATTTTAAAAAAATTGCTTGATAGGATTGATTATAAATATAATTCAAGTTTTATTTATAAAAATATATGTATAACATACAATATTTTATCAGAAGTTCTTACAGAAGTTGAGGCTTTAGATTTTTTTTATGAATGCTTAAATAAAATCAATGTTGTTAAATTTCGTGTAGATGATTTTAAAAATGTAGATACAGATTCATATTTAAGTTATTTACCTTCTAAATTATTAACCTTAAAAAATAAGAATGAAGATTTAATCTCTTTTTTGAATAGAATTCTACTATTACCGAATTTAAGAGATTATCTGGATAATGAAAATATCCAATATGATGATTATACCCCAGACTCAAATAATTTATGGGATATTACTTATCATAATTCTGAATTATTGGTAAAAACTTGCTTTAAGGATATTCACAAATTTCAAATTTATCCAAAGAAAACTTATATTTCCTCGTATTTTCAAACTAATGCAACATTAATTAATTATGATATAGTACAATTATTGAAAAAACATAGAATCAGTATAGTTGGCTTAAGTTTAGATGGTAATAAAAAAATAAATGATATAAATAGACCTTATAAAAATGGCAATTCTTCATATTTAGATGTTATTAATGGAATAAGTTTATTACGTAAAAATGGAATTAAAATTGCATTATACGCAACAATTACAGATATAAATTCAAATATTTTTTCTCTGTATAAGGAATTAAAGAAAATAGGAGTTGAGAAAATAGGCTTCAATTTAGTAAAAGATAACCCATTATCTGAAAAAACAAAAAAAAGAATAATTAAATCAAGTTGTGCACTGTTAAGATATGTTGTAAAAAGATATTTAAAAGGAGATGATTCAGATTATAAACTTTTAAAAGAAAGTTTTATTTTAGAACCATTTGAACTACTAAGAACTCATCAGAAACAGAGTTGTTGTGGTTTTGGGAAAAAAATTGTTATTGATGAAAAAGGCAATGTATATCCATGCGATCAATTTTTTAAAGAGACTAATTATTTTGAAGGCAACATTTTTGATGAGAAATTAAATATAAAAAGATATCCTGGAGTTAGAGAAAGAAAAGTCTGTCATAATTGCATTTATAAATATCTTTGTGGTGGTGAATGTTTGGCTACAAATGGTCAATTTTGTGAATTAAAAAAACAATTATCTTTGGAATCAATAAGGCTTTATGCAGGCATAATCTTGAAAGGAATAACAATATGAATCTTTATATTGATGAAAATTTGGAAATATTAACAGCTATATGTTTACATTCGGAGAACGAAAACGTCTTAAAAAATTTTAAGCAATTTTTATTCTCTTATATTCCTGCTGTAAAAACAGAACTATCATTCTTAAAAGAATATTCCATTTATAATTATATAAAAAATCAAACAAATAAATTTAATCTTTGTAATTTATTAAATGATAAAAATTTAATTCCAGAACTTGAATTAATAAAAAACGATAAAAGATGGAAACAATGGTGGGATTCCTGGAAAAGTAATATAAATGAATTGGAAAGTTTTTATAGGAATTTATTATGCTCTATAGTTAAAAGAGAAAATAATAACATAGAAATAATTATACCATTATATATAAGGGATTCTTTTGTTAAAAGGCAAGGTTTCAAAACTCGTATAATATCAAACTTTGGAATTTGTTTTGAAGAAAATTTAATCAATATTGGAAATAAAAACAATTTTCTAAAAGATGATTTATCTAAAATTATTTTTAATTCTATTTTGACTTTTGAAAAAATTAAACAAAATAGTTTTTTCATAAAAAATGAATGGAAAAAAACAAATCAAACTATGTCTATCAAGAAAACTATAGAAATAGATTCGTATATTTCCAATCATGACAATGAATATAACTTTAATATAAATAATTATTTGAACTCTCAAAGACCTTCAAAAATAAAAACTAGCCAACTTATAAAATATTCAGGAGTATTGCCTGAATATTTTATAACAAAAATAAATCAATCTAAGATAATATTATTTGGTGAGCAACATTGTGTTTCACAACATGAAATCTTTCTCTGTGCTAATTTAGAAAAGTTTTATAATCTAAATATAAAAGATGTTTGTATTGAAATACCCTCAATTTATCAACCTTATATAGATTTATTTTTATCTGATAATGAAACATCGTTAAATAAAAATATTTATATGTTACGAGATTTTATTTATAAAATAAAGAAATTCAATCAGAATTTATCTGAAAATGAGAAAATAAAAATACATTGTGTAGATTGTAATACAAATTTATTAACTTCAAAAGAAATGTGGCAAAAAAGAGATCAAATTATTGCTAATAATATTTTTTCAATTGCCCGAAAAATAGACTCGAAAATTATTGGAATATTTGGTTCATTCCATATACAAAAAAATAAAGTCTTTTATATTTTTCGGAATGATAATATAAAAACTCTAGGACAAATTGTAAATGAAAAATATACAACATTTACAATAAATACTTTTGCTTTAAAAGGTGAAGAAAAAATAGGAGGATTATCATCTCCTATAAAATTAATTTTCCCACTAAATTCTCAATTAACAAAAAAATTATTAGATTCAAAAACCTCTATTTTCTTGTTTTATAAGTTTCAAAAAAATCAAACTGTATATATGGATTCGTACATATATAAAAAAATTAGAAAGGAAATATCACCATTTGATGCAAGTCTGATATTTCCTTATCAAACAATATCAGAATGGAGTAAAGATTATGAATAGTCAACTTTATTTTTCAACAAAAAATCATTGGGTTAATTCATCAAAATACGATGGACTTTTATTTATTGGAAATACAAATAGTTTTTTAAGACTCTCACCTCTATACAAAGAATTGATTGACAATAAAAAATTTGATGATTTACCGAAAGAATTATATGAAGAGTTGATAAGAACAGGTGCTCTTACACAAAGTGATGAACAATTATTTAGCAAATATCAATTGCTATCTATGAAAAAGAATAATTCAGCTTATATGGATTTTTGGATAAACATAGCAGATTGTTGTAATTTTGAGTGTTCTTATTGTTTTCAGGGAAAGGAAAAAGGAACTAAAATTATCTCAACAAAAATCTTAGATAAATTTGTTCAAAGTTTAAGTACATACAAGAATTTGAAATTCCTACGAATTAATTTTGCAGGCGGGGAACCTCTATTAGCAACAGATAAAATTATTTATTTATACAAAAAAATCAAGGAAAATATAACAGCAAAATTGGAATTTGCAATTATTACAAATGGATATCTTCTTACTGACGAGAATATAAAAAAATTAGATATGATAGAAAATCTTCTTTATCAGGTTACTATAGATGGTTTAGGAGAAACACATAATAAAAAAAGACCTCACAAAACTGATAAAGATTCTTTTAATGTTATTATGCATAATTTAAATTATTTCTATGAAACACATAAAAATCAGAATATTTCTTTTACCATACGTACGAATGTTGATAAAGAAACTGCAAAAACTGTAAGTAGCTTATATCACTTATTAAAATCAAATTATGGAGATTTTTATAATTATCAGATTAGTCCTGTTGAAGAGTATTCAAAAAATATTTGCGTTTCAAATGTTTTTACGAATGAAGAATATGCTGATTTTTTAATTGATTTATATGAAAAAGAAGGAATTTATTTACCTCTTTCTTATTTTCCAAGATATTATTCAACAGGGGGATTTTGTCAAGCAGATAGAAATTACAGTTTTGCACTAACATCAACAGGAGATTTACTAAAGTGTCCTATGGATGTAGGAAAGCCTGAAAGAGTAGTTAAAAATATTTTGACTCCAACTTCCACTTATAATTTTCAACCAGAATATGATTATCTAATAAAATGCTCTCCTTACAGTAACGAAAAGTGTAAGCATTGCAAATTGTTTTACCAATGTTTAGGAGGATGCCCTCACAGAAGATTAGAAGGATTTTCTAATTGCCCTCCTCCATATTATAGATTAGATAAATTTCTAGAAATTTGTTATGAAAATATGTCTACAAAGGTAAATAAAAAATAATTTTATACTAGGAGGTATAAATATGAAAGAATTTGAAGTAATTAAATCTGAAAATTTAAATTTACTTCTGGAAGGTGAGTTTCAAATAGTCGAAAGCAACGATCTATTTGATTTATTTGGCGGAGGACTGCCTGGTTGTACTGGATGTGCAGGATGTCCAGAATGTCCTCAGTGCGGTTTACGCTGCAAATAATGTTTATCATACAAGGAGAAATAAATATTATTCATTTCTCCTTGTATTAAATAATAAAAACTTTTTATGAAATATTTTCAACAATTAGATGAATCAGATTGTGGCGCAGCTTGTTTGGCCATGATTGCCTCTTATTTTGGTAAAGAATTAAAAATTTCTGAAATAAGACAATATGCAGGAACAGATTATCACGGGACAAATTTGAAAGGCCTTTTGGAAGCTGCAAAAATTTACGGATTAAAAGGAAATGCATTAAAATGTAACAACAATGCAATTAAACAAAAAATACCGGTACCTTTTATAGCATTAATTAAAATTGATATTGATGAAATTCATTGGCAATATCATTATGTTGTTATAAAAAAAATTTATAAAAAAAATGTCGAAATTTGGGATCCCATATCAATAAATGGGAAAAAAATTATTTTTAAGGAAAAGTTTAATAATTTCTGGACTGGATATGCTATCTTTCTTAGGCCAGATGAGAGTTTTACAAAATCTACCAAAAAGGAAAACCTTCTGTTTAAGTTCATTCCGGTTTTCCTACCACACAAAAAGATACTTGTGTTTTCATTATTGTGTTCAATCTTGCTGCTTGCCTTTGGAATAATTACTTCCTTCTATTTTAAATATATTTTTGATGAGGTAATTTACTCCAAGTCTGCCTTTTCACTTCATACTCTTTCTCTTGGTGTTATGATTGCAACTGTCATCCAAAGTGTCGTGGGGTGTGTGCGTTCAATTCTGCTTTCCCACTTTTCATTCAAAACTGATTTACAGTTAAACTTTTCATATCTCAGCTATATTTTCAAACTACCTCTGTTTTTCTTCGAAAGTCGTAAATCAGGAGAAATTCTATCCCGTCTTGGAGACCTTGATAAGATCCAGCAGACCCTGTCTAATGCTGTCATCAGTGGAGTGATGGATGCTGTCATGTTGATTGTAAGCGGCCCTATTTTGCTTGGAATAAATGCAAAACTTTTTGGAATTTCAATCGCAACGGTTCTGATTGTTGCTGCAATTTCCATGATATTTGCAAAGGTTTATCGTTCCTTTTATTCAAAGGTCATGAGTCAGAACGCAGACGTCCAGTCATATCTGTACGAAAGTTTGAACGGCGTTGCAACTGTAAAAGCACTGAATGCAGAACAAATTGTAAATGATGAATATGAAAAAAAGAAAATGACTTATGTAAACACTAGCTGGACGTTGAATAAGTACGGCATTATACAGGGATTGTTCAACGGACTTATAAACGGGATAAGCGGAATCCTGGTCTACTGGATTGGCTGTTCTTCAATTCTTGGCGGAACAATGAGCATTGGTACTTTAATCACATTCAATACACTTTTGGGATATTTTACAGAACCGCTTTTCCGACTTGTGAACATACAGAATACAGTTCAGGAATCATTAGTCGCAGCGGAACGGGTAGGAGAAATCCTTGAACTTGAAAAAGAAAAAGATGAGAACCGTAAGTATTTAGTTCCCGAAAAAATTAATGGTCATATAAAGCTTGAAGATGTCACCTTCGCATACGGAAGCCGACGGCCTATTTATGAACATCTGAATCTTGAAATAGCAGCTGGAAACTGGACTGCTTTTGTAGGGCCTTCCGGATGCGGAAAATCAACTTTCGTAAAACTAATCTTAAAGTTTTATGAAGCGCAGGAAGGAAAAATCTTTTTAGACGGAAATGACATACGCGATATTGATTCAACATATTTGAGAAGTAAAATCGGCTACGTGCCTCAAGACATCTTTTTATTCAGCGGAACAGTGACAGAAAACATCAGCCTTCACAATCAGAATGCGACGCTTGAAGAAATTATGGAAGCTGCAAAAAAAGCAGGTGCTGATGAATTTATTCAGAAACTGCCAAAACGTTATGATACAGTTTTGGGTGAACGTGGCGGCGGCCTTAGCGGTGGTGAAAAACAGCGGCTTGCCCTTGCCAGAGCATTACTTGGAAATCCAAGTTTCTTGATTCTGGATGAAGCTACAAGTTCTCTGGATACCGTCAGTGAAATGGAAATTCACAAAGTTATCAAAAATCTTCGCAGCGAAAATATTGCAGTCATTTTAATTGCACATCGGCTTACAACCGTTATGAACTGCGACAAAATTTTTGTAATGAAAGACGGAAAAATTATACAGAGCGGAAATCATAAAGAGCTGCTAAAAGAAGACGGACTTTATAAAGAAATGTGGTCGGAGGTAAATTCCTGATGTATTTGAAAACTTTTGACGACATGCAGAAAACTTCCGTATTTTTTATGCTTAAACCTGCAAATGCAGTTTATGGCTTTATAGTAACTGTCTGTATTTCTATTGCAGCAATCCTTTTATGGGCAGTTCTTGCTCCGATGGATGATGTGGTAAAAGCTACAGTTTTACTCCGGCCAAGTACTGCAGTTTCCAGTGTAAAATGCGTTACAAGCGGACAAATCTATTCAAAATATTTTCAAAATGATGATGAAGTTTCTGAAGGAGATTTGCTTTTTACGCTTGATACAACAGTTTATAAAACAGAGCTGGACGCATATCAAAAAGAATTACTTAAAAATACAAACGATGCATTTATAAATGAAATAATCTTACAGACAATAGAAAATGAAACTCTCCCTCAAATCAGTAATAATTCTGATGCATATGTAAAGTCAAATTCTTATATTACAGAACTCCACCGGTATCAGGCTGTAATTACTGATGTAAAAACAAAGCTGGAACGTGAAAAAAACAAGCCTCAAAGTCTTAAGATACCTCAAAATATTACAGATTTACAAAATCAGCTTAATCAAAATGAATTAGCCTTTGAATCCTGGAAGAATAGTCAGAAAATGACAGCCCTTGATACAAAAAAATCACTCCAATCTGCAAAAAACTCAATTGAAAGCCGGATTACAGAGCTTGAACGTGCAATTAAAAATTCAACAATTTATGCTCCAATCAGCGGCAGAATAAGCGAAGTTACCAAATTGAACATAGGTGACTACCTTCTGGCTGGAGAAGAAATTTTAAGAATCGTTCCTCAAAATGATGAAAACCTAAAGGCTGATATTTTTGTTGATCCTAGTTATGTAGCCAGAATTAAAGTTGGAAATCCTGTAAAAATAAAGTTCCCTGGCCTCCCGCCAAGCCGTTATGGAATGGTAGAAACACAGGTCCAGATTGTTCCGCCGGATGTTACGTACCAAAACGGAAATGCGGTTTTTGTTGTCGAATCACAGATTGATTCTCCTTATCTTATTGCAAAAAACGGTCAGACTGCAAAACTTATTCCAGGAATTACCGCAGAAGGCAGGATTGTTACAGACAGAAGCACCGTAATGCAGATGGTACTTAGAAAACTGGATTTTATAAACTAAATGTGGAATCTAAAAATGAGATATAAAAAGTATTTTTACATTTTCTTTGTTTGCTGTATTTTTGGAAAAACTTTCGCCCTTTCTTTTGATGAACTGATTCAATTAACACTGCAAAATAATACAGACATACTTTCTGCTCAAAATAGTTATGACCAAGCCTGTTTGTCACTAAAAACATTAAATGGCGCTTATGCACCTCAAGTTTCATTATCATCATCCGCAACACTACCAGATGAATATAAATGGGACACAAGCCCAGATTACTTTTCTTCTTCAATTACCTACAGCCAGCCTCTTCCGGGAGGAACTACACTGGGATTTACAGGTAGTTTTTCCTTTAATTCAGCAGATGTTCAGGAAGAACGTTATATTTCTCAAAATCCAAGTCTTAGTTTCTCTCTTACTCAAAGTTTGTTTCCTTTCTGGGTACAGGGAAAAATCAAAAATCCTGCAAAATTGAGTGCAAAGCAGCAGAAAGACTACTATTACAATCAGCTTTTATACACAAAAAAGACAGTTTTACAGAATCTTTTACAAAACTACATTTATGCTGCAGTCTATAAAAACCAGATTCAAATTTACGAAAACTCAATTTATTTACTTGATAAGCAGATTGAAATATCAAACCAGTTGCTGAAAACCGGTGCAATCAACCAGGCAAGAATTACAGAATTGCAAAGTTCTAAATGGAGCTATCAGCAGGATTTAATGAGTGCAAAATCAAGTTATATAAGTTATATTCAAAACCTGAAAACGATTTGTGGAACTGAGTTTGAAAATGATATCCTTTCTCTTGAAAATAAATTACTTCCAGGTCTTGATGATTTTACAAAAGGACTTCTTTTAATAACAGATAACATCGTTGATCCATTAGAAGAATCATACAAATTAAAAATAGAACTCTTAAAAACAAATCATACTTTGGAAAAACAGGCTTCGGCTCCTACATTATCACTTTCTGTGCAGCCGTCATGGTCTTTTGACCCCAAAAAACAGGATGAATGGAAAGATGCCTGGAAAGATGCAAGTTCACCTTCCTCATGGTCAGCGACAATTGGAGTAAATCTTTCTCCGCTTTTTTCGGCATCAATTAGTAAAAAGGAACAGCAATATGAATTGAGCTACCAAGCCGAAGAAAACGCATTAAATGCATATATTACACAAAAGACATTTGTTTTACAGCAATACAAAACTATTCTAGATAACTATAAAACTCAGTTTGTAGAAATTTCAAAGCTTTATAACGTAGGAAATTCAGAATTAAAAGATCTGGAATCTCAGTTTTCAGCCGGAGCTATTTCTGAACTGGATTTTGATTCTGTAAAAGTACGTGTTGAAAACTGCAGATTAAACATGGAAATAATTGAATTGTATGTCTGGTTGTATGAAGTGCTTTGTGAAATAAATCATTAACAAATATATAAATATGTCACATAAACACTGTTTTTTGTTTATTTTTTTTATGCAAATCGCTAAAAATACCGCATGAAAAGTGATTAAATGCACATAGAAATCAATTTTCTCCTTTTCCCCCGTGCCCCCTGGATGTGCTGTGTAAGCTGATGTGTACTGTATAGCTTGGCAGTGTGTACGGTGTGTATTACGAAAAAGGGAAAGGTACTGAAAAACTGTACTTTGTTACGGATTCAGTACACTTTTTGCGGTGAAAGACGTTTTTGGTTTGGGTAGGATTGATATGTTTTGAGTTTGCTTGAAGTATTTTCAGTTGTTCTTATATATTTAAAATTTTCTTTAGTACACTTTTTTAAAGAAAAAGAGAAATAAATTTTTAAGTATATAAAAGATATAATAAAATTATGTGCACTTTTGGAAAGTGTACTATTGAATTTGATTAATTCAGATTAAATTTTTTTGACGTTATCAAAATTAAATTTGAATGTAGGGCGCGCTCCCCCCACAGATTTTTTGCGAGTGTAGATTATCATGTCGCCGCGGAGCGGCGACATCGGAAACTTTTGAGAACTCGGAAACGGAGGCCGCACACGGACGTGCGGACGGAGTGGCTTTCACTTGTACGGTAAAGGCGGAGCGTTAAGAAAAAATGGTAACAGTCATTTTTTTAGCGTAGCCATTTTGGAGAACTCGATGTGGCGCAAGTCCTACTTTCGGCTCTTCTCTCTGCGCCACAAGGAGAGAGCGTACCAGGCTTGTCCTGGTATGCGAACGACTCGGGCGGCGTAACAACGCCGCCTTGCTGACGAGTGCGGTGGCTAACAAGCCACTGCGCGAGGAAGCAACTTTCATATACAAAGATAGTTCCCAAAAAGCCGACTTTGTAAGACCAACTGAGCATCTTAAAATAGCGGGACAACTGCAATGTTGAGTAAAAGGGTGCCCCCT
>SAMEA104315430__coassemble_681_pt1 | contig 13319 bp, 1 predicted proteins | sample SAMEA104315430__metabat2_low_PE_026 | metagenome-assembled genome bin SAMEA104315430 (sample SAMEA104315430) | gut metagenome | biome: Monkey gut; feature: monkey-associated habitat; material: faeces | place: China | collected 2013 | reverse complement strand
CCCTTACAATCCTTGCCACAGTTTAAAATCGGAAACTCTAAATTGAAACTATATTTTATTCTAGCTTTATTTTGATTATAAAAAAGTTTCAAATTAAAGTTTTTTTAAGATATCCCGAAAATAAAGATTGGAGAATTATCATTATAATATAGAATATTTTGCCTCTGTAACTAATGTGGTGTTTTCAAGAGGCTTAAGATAAAAAAAACTCCAGATAGAGTGTCTTTTATCTTATCAAAAGTTTGCATTGAAAACTTAATAATCAACTGCTGTTCATTTTTGCATTGTGGAACAGCGCAAAAAGTTAATCGATTGTTAAACCGACTGGCTTTTTATGGGAGAATATATGAGAAATCTTATTAAAACTCTTTCTATGCTGATTTTTGGTTCTATTTTTTTCCTATCTTGTGAGATTGGACTTGGTGCATCAGTAGACACTGAAGCTCCAAATTTAGAAATCCAAAATCCTTCTCCTGATGCAATAATTCGCGGTGCATTTAAAATTGGCGGTACATGGTCTGATGACGGTAAGATTGAAACCGTGACTGTAAAACTTACCCGAACGGATGGTAAAGGCAAAGATATAGAATATCAGGCAACTTTTGCTGAATCAAATAATGATTCCCCTAACACTTGGAACTGCATCATCAATCCACTAGATTCGGCAAATATTGTTCTTGACGGTAATTATGTTGCTCAAGTAGATATCACCGATACTGGAAAACATACTACAACTAAAACTGTACAATTTGCTATCGATAATACCGCTCCAGTTATCGTATTACAGCGCCCTTCTACAAAAATTGATGCACTTCAGGTAGATTCTTATGGTCAGAAATTTACTTTGGAAGGACAGGCTGCAGATGATAATAATGTCAGCTTGATTGAAGTTCAAATTTATGCAGATAAGGAATGTACTACACTTTTGCACACTGTTCCTCTTTCAAATGTTCCAAATTCAATCAATCTGGATGTAGCTGAATTCAAAGAAAATGTTGAAACTGACTATTCCAAAATATATGGCTCAACTCAAAAATCAGGACAGAAAAACTTTTATTGTAAAGTTGTAGCTTATGATGGTGCTGTATATTATCCTTATGACAGAACACAGACTCCAGAAGATTTAAAAGGAAATAAAACAACTATTTATTATCTTTATGAAGACATAGCAACTGCTGTGTTAGGAGAAGTGAAAATTACTGATGTTTACCACATTTTAAGTGGAGTTTACGGTCTTGAAAAAGAAAGTTCAAGAAGTGCCGAAACTAATTCCCTCATAGCAAAGGTAAAATCAGCTTTGGAAAAGAATGTTGTTAACACTGGTTCATTCTCTTTAAATCCAGCAAATAATCCGACTTTTTCTGTTTCTGGTAAAGAGCCTTTACAAAAAGATGAAAACGGAAATGTAAATTTTGCAAGTGGAAATTATGACATTACAAACGGTTCACAGGTTATTATGGAAGTAACTCCAGGTCTGGATAATATTCCATTGGATGGCAATTCATTAAAAGTGTATTGTATTGAATGTGACGCAAAAGGAACTGCAAAAAGCGGTGCATCAAAAATCTATCCTGCAACCGAAATGAAAAAAAGCGGAACTACATATAAATATACAGTATCTGTTAAAAAGCAAGATGGACTTGTAATTGGCAGAAATTACCTTTTTGGCGTAGATGGTTATGACGAAAAGAAAAACAATGTAGTGTGCAGCGATAATTTAGGATATGGTTTTCATTTTTCAACAAGTGGTGCTGCACCTGGTCTTACAATCCTTGAACCAGAAGCCGGATCTGTGACTTTAGCTAATGGTAAGAAACTGAAAATTTCCGGTACAACAACAGTAGAAGCAGGCACTCCTGTAATCACTATTACAGATAACAAAGTAAACAAAACAACTCTGACATTTCAAGAAAGTGAAGCAACAGAAGATGAGAACAAACAATTGATTTATACTTTCAGTACAGAGATTGATTTTTCAGGAGGAAGTGCTTATCACGAGCTTGAAATCGTTTCTGACTTAGAAGGCATAAAGACAACTAGAACAAAATCTGTTTCTTATGATAGTGAAAACCCTGTCATCGCAATAAATTCAGTTAATCCAATTGTAGAAAAAACAGAGCCAAATGGACAGCTGAAAAAATGTCTGAACGGTGAAGTTCAAATTTCTTTCTCATTAACAGACGACTTTTCTTTTATCGATACAACAACAAATAAACCATATTTTGAATTGTGGCAAAATAATGAAAAAAAATACACAGCAACATTTACTTCAACCAATTCAGCAGTTACAGAAACTGTTACAGTAGACACAAAAAAGCTTAAAGATAAAACACCTGTAGAAATCAAAGTGTTTGCTTGGGATAGAGCTGGTAATAAAGCAGAACTTTCAGACAAACAATATCAAATAGACCAAATCACAGACAAACCTCAAGTAACACCAAAGAGCAATATTGATTTTAATTTAAAAACCGAAGAAGATATACGAAACGCCAAAAACAATGAAAATAAAATATCTGTAGGAGGTACAGCATCTTTTACAGTTACAGATGATGACGGCATTGATTATATAGCAGTATATTCGCAAACAAAAGATGCAAGTGGAAAAATTACCGAAACTCTATATAGCAGATATCCAAATTCCGGTTCTTCAAAAGAAACCCAAACTCCTTATTCATTTAATCTTCCTTCAGAAACAGGTTTCTATTCATACAGATTAGAAGTAAAAGACATTATCACTACAAATGCCGATGATAATAATAAACAAGAATATCAGTTTATGATAAAGGCAACTTCCCCAGCCCCAACAATAGAATTGCAATCGGCAGAAGTTGCTTCGGAAAATAATAGTGATATTAATGACGGATATATTGGAGTATGCGGATCATTTACTAATACAATCACAATAGAATCAATAGAAAGTCCGTTTATATTATGGGAAAAAATAGACAGTGGAGAATATACAAAGGTAGAAAATATAGAGCTTAAGAAAAATAATGAAGGTAAATACTGTTTTGAACGAAAAGTTTCTCCTACAGTTACTAAAACTTATTACTATAAAGTTGAAGATTCAAATGGACAAAACAGCAACGAAAAATCAGTAAAATGCAAAGTGGATAAAAGTGCGCCAGAGTTAGGAGCAATTACTTTACCTGGAAAAGCTGACACAAGAACAAACCAATTCACTTTCAGAAGTACGGCAAAAGACCCAGATTCAGGTATTAAAATAGTTGAAATGTATTTTTCTAATGATGGTCAGAACTATGTTGGACCTATTGCTGCCGAAGGAACTGAAAACTGGTACTATATTCTCAACTTTAAACAACCAGTAGAGGCATTAAAAGATATATTCGCTGTTAATTATGGAGAAAAATATGTAAAAATAAAAGCAACAGATAAAGTAGGATTATCTAAAGAAACAGAACCACAGAAGTTCTTCTATGATACAGCTGATCCAACTGTTAGTATTACAGATTATGCTTTAGGACCATCAGAAGATTATCAAACTTATACACAAGGTAATCTTAAAATTAAAGAGTCGTTTAAATTAAAAGGAAAAGTATGGGATGACTTGGAAGTTACAGAAGCAACATTAACTCAGAACTACACACCAAATGAAGGTGATAAAGATCATTCTGCAAATACTAAAACATGGAATTTACAGCCAGCTGCAAATGGTGATTGGGTAATGGAAAATCTTCCAAGAAGCTACACAGAAGAAAATAAGGCAGCCTTAGATACCGGAACATACGAATATAAACTTGAAGTAACAGACAAAGCTGGAAATAAAGGTACAGCAAATCTAACGGCAATAGTAGACACCACGCAGCCAAAAATTACAATAGGCGACCCGACTGACCTAAACACAGAAAGATTTATACCTACAAAGAACTTCACAATTACGGGAACAATAGAAGAGACAAATCTTTCTACTGCAGTGGCAAAACTTCTGAAAACAGGAGAAAGTAATCCAACAGAAAGTGGAACGCTGTCAATAAATAGTGACGGAAGCTTCAGCTGGAAAGTCTACGATGTGGAAGAAGGCACTTATAAGATTCAAGTTTACGCAGAAGACGAATTCAGAAACAATAACACTATAACAGGAACTGAATTCACAGTTGACGCAACTGCACCAACAACAACCCTTACACCGGGTACAAGTACCGTTTATAATAAAGAAGGAACTGCGGTAACAAAACTTGAAAATGGCTCAACATATTACGTAAAGGGCGATTATGCACTAAGCGGAACAATAACAGAAACAAACCTCAGTAGCATAAAAGTTGGCGAAAAAACATTAACCGTAAATGCCGGTAACACATGGAATGAACAAATTACTCCAACCAGCGAAACAGTTACAACTCAAACAATAACACTCGAAGACAAAGCCGGAAACAAAACCGTATATACACTTTATATAGCAAAAGATGTATCAGCACCGCTTTTGACAGTAACGTCTCCGACAACAGGATTGAATGCAGCAAGCTTCAAAGTAGAAGGTCAAGTAACCGACCTTGGAATCGGCGTTGCAAGCGTTTCTTATGAGCTTTATAAAGTTGAAGGTGAAAACAAAACAAAGGTTGGAGAAACTCAAACACAAAACAATGTAGCTGGTTCGTTTAAATTCCCTCAAGATGAAAATACATATATTGATTTGACAGGTGAAGGCAAATACATAATAAAAGTAACTGCACAGGACAAACTGAATAACACAACAGCTGCAACTCCAATAAATATTGTAAACGACGGAACTCCACCAACGATAAGCAGTGCTACAATCAAAAATGATCCTATCAGAAATGATTATACAGTTGGTACAGGTGAATCAGCAGTAACTTATAAAGTGTACGGCACAGATACATTTGATATAGAAGTAACGGCAACAGATTTAATTTCTGGTGTAAATACAGTAACAGCAGAAAGCGGAAATACAAAAGTCGAGTTAACTGCTGAAAAAGATTCAAATGGAAAAGAAACTGGCAAATACAAAGGACAAATCACAGCAAAATTAGTTGATAACGTTACTGCAATTACAATTAAGGCAATAGATAAATCTAATAATCTGATTACTCAAGATATCACAAACATAATGGTGGACAAAGTTGCACCAACAATTAGTGCACTTACTTATCCATCAGAAGCACAGAAAGATAAATTTACCGTTTCTGTAAATGTAAAAGACTTAGTTGCCCTTGCTGACCAAAATCCAGTTATACTCAAATACAAAAAGAATGAAACTGATGAAGTCTATGTAACGGCTTCCATGACATCAAGTGAGGATGTTTACACAATAGAGTTGACTCCAGGTAGCGGCACCGATTCTGATTCAGTTCACTATATTCCAGACGGCACACATACATTTACAATAGTAGCCACAGACAAAGCTGGAAATACGTCAGAAAAACCTTTTGAAGTGGTTACTGATACAACTGCGCCATCATGGTCAACATCACCTGCCATTTCATCAACTTTAGCTTATGAGCAAAAAATCAAAAATGAAAACGGTACAGAAACAGAAACAAGAAATTACTATAAATCAAACTTGATAAATGTTAATGTTAAAGCACAAGATGTTACAAGTGGTGTAAAAGAAATACTTTATAAACTAGATAGTGGTGATTCTTGGCATTCTAACGGAAACTCAAACATCACTTTGGATAATCTTTCTGATGGAATGCATACTGTTTCTATAAAAGCAGTAGATTATGCAGGAAATAGTACTTCTGAAACACTGATTATCTTCTATATAGATACAAAATCTCCGCTTAAACCAACACTTGTTAGCATTGACTCAGAAAGTGGAGACGCATTGAATGGTTATAAAGACGAGTCAAAATCAAAACTTGTAAATGGTCAAAAAGATGTAACTTTTGTTCTAAAAGCAGAGGACGCTTCTAGTAAGGTAAATGGAGCTCAAGGAAGTGAACCGGAATATCGCTCTGGCATCAAAGCTGTAAACGTTGTAAAAATTGGAAGTCAGTCTTTCTCTGTTACTGGTAATGATAAAATTGAAGGAAAACTGAATAAAAATTCAGACGGACAATACACCGTTACAATTCCAAAAGAAAAACTTGCAACAGGTTCTGTAACTGTAAGAATTACAGATAATGTCGGTAATACTTATGAAGGAACTGTGTTCAATTTACAATTGGATAATACAAAGCCAACTTTAAAAATTACCTCTCCAGCAGCTGGTTCAACTGTGAACAAAACTATTACAATAAGCGGTGCAACAACAGACAATAATGCCGTATCTAACACTGTTGTAACTGTGAAAAAAGGTGAAACTGAAGTGGCAAGCAAAACTTTCACAGCAGTTGACTCAAACGAACTTTCATGGAGTCTTGACCTTGACACTTTTGTTGACGATATCACAAATACAGAAACAACTGCAGAACTCACAATCACAGTTTCTGCTACTGACAAAGCAGGTAATACAGCAAGCGAAGAACGAACAATCACCGTAGACCAAGACTCCGACCGTCCAAAAATCAGCTTTAACAATGTAACTCTTGGCGATTCAATGGGCAGCAGCGATTCCAATTATATTTGGCTTAAAAATACAACCGTGCTTTATGGTACAGTCGAAGATGATGACGGAATTTCTTCTATGCAAATCAGCAAGAACGGAACAAATTGGGAAAACGTAGCACTCAATACGGCAAAAACTTCTTGGAGTTTTGATGTAAAGAATTTCATTACTTCTGGAACAGATGAACAAAAAGAAAATAAAGCAAACGGTGCGCACAAAATTTATTTCAAAGTGACGGATGCAAAAAATCAGCCATTTAGTTCTGCCACTTCATCATCACTTTCAAGCGTTTATCTTGTGGACGGTAACAACAAATATGGAACAATTGGCTCAGGTTCTGCAAAACCAGATTCTGTTTTGTATGTAAAAGTGGATACTCTTGCGCCGGAAGTTGTTTTGACTGGAGCTAGAATCGGCAATTCAGGAGATTTTTCTACTAGTTACAGTAATATGACTCTTGGCGGTTCACAACGCACAATGCAGTTTAAACTTACTGCAAAAGACAGTAACGGAATTGAATCAATTACAGGTACAGCAGAATTTGATGGAACTAGTGTCAAACTTTTATCTCCAACAGAAGTAAAAGCTTACAAAATAGATGACACAGAAACTACAGTTGGGGCTTCTGATGTAGACTATTATATAGTAAGTTTTACAGTAGATTTGGCCAGTGCACAAAGCGGACTTGACGGCAAAGACGGTCGAATCAGTTTGAAATTTACAGGAAAAGATAAAGCTGGAAACTCTTCTGCTCAGACTGCAACAATCAACTACGACTACAAAAAGCCAGAAGTTACAATCACTTCGCCAAAAGATTCTAGTTGGGTTAGTGGAATTGTAACAGCATACGGAACAATTGACTCTGCATCAACAATGTACTATGCACTTTCGCCAAGCAACACAATCACACCTGCAGAAGCGGACACAGTCATCACTGGCGGAAATATTACTGGTCAGGCAGAAAGTGGAACTGGCAATTCTCACCAAGTTACTTCTTGGAGTGGAACAAATCCAGAAACCGGAGCCTCTGTAAACAAAACCGGAACAATTAATGTAACACCAAAATATTCTCAAATTAAAGGAAATGGCGTTCAGTGGTTTGTATATTTTGATAATCAGCCTTCAACAGACGTTGCAACTCACGACGTAGAATTTAAAAAATATCTGACAAATTATGGAATTACAACTGATGCTGATATTTCAAACAAATCATTTACAACTATCGTAAATCTTTATTTGTGGATAAAATCAATAGATTCAGCTGGAAACATTACAGAAACTAATTTCCCAATTTTAATTGACCCACAAGGGGACGCACCTCAAGTTGAAATCTCTTATCCTGCAAAAAGCGGTGAAACTCTTGGTGGCGCAGTAACACTTTTGGGAACAGCAAGCGATACTATCGGAACAAAGATTGGAATCAAAAATGTCTGGGTTCAGATTATGTCTGGTAAAAGTGACATTAATGCAACACCTACCAAAGACGATGTAAACTTGTGGATAAATAACGGATATAGCGTTTATACCGACATTAAAAATGACACTCCTACTGCAGTTACTACTGAAATTGGGGAAAATGCAACACCTGCCAATTATTACATTCAGGCAACAGTTTCGGGAACTTCTTGGAGCTTAAAGATAAACGGAAATGGTGAATTCAGTCCTAGCGAGGGAAGTAAAAAAAATGTAACTTACCGTGTTTATGCGCAAGATTATGACAACAATTTAAGTAAAGTTCAAACTCAATACTGTATTTTCGATGCCGACACCCCAATTTTGAGCGATCTTTATCTGCGTCAATATGATGAAAATGGCAACATCACTGCATCACGTCCATATGAAGATGATATGTGGATAAAAGATGACTGGTGGCTTTGTGGAACTGTTAAAGATACACAGGGAATTGCTTCTTTGACAGTGAATGGTGAGGAAAAAAATGTAACTGGCAATGCAGGGCATGTAGAAACATTTAAATACAAAATATCTACTAATGGAAAGGATGCTGGAAATAAAACAATCTCAATAGTTGCAGAAGATAAAGCTACACCTCCTCACCCTACTAAAAAAGAATGTTCAATCAATTTTGATAATAAAGCACCAGATTCAAAAGAACTTGTGATTGCAAATAATAAAATTCAGAATGCAAACGGATTCTTTACATTCTCTGCGGAGGTTACAGAAGATGCAGTTAGTGGCGCAGCCCAGTCGGGATTTAAATATTTGGCATTCTATTTTACTCGCGGAAACAATGTTTACGATATTATGCGTCCAAAAGCCAATGGAAATAGTGCAGTAGTCATATCAGATACTTCGAATTTCGAAACAGAAGACGGACTTATATGGAAAAAATTGAGCGTTACTCGTTCTCAAGACAATTTGTCTGGCATTACACTTCAAACTGCAGATGACAATATTCACACAGGCGGACTTTGCAAAATCGGCGGTTCCATCTATATGATAAAAAATGTCAATGGAACTACAATCGAATTGGACGGTTCTCCAGAAAAGCCTGTTGGTGTTGATAATCAAGATGCGTTATTTGCCATTGCAAATGTTGTAAACAACAATATTGAATCTGGAAACGGCTCAAAATCAGAATCTGATGATTATTATGGCTATTTCAACTCCATTTCAAATGATGATGGCGACCACATGGTTGAATCTGTTTTGAAAACTGGTACAACTTGGAAGTGGGAAGCAAACATTAACTCGCGGAATATTCCAGATGGCACAGTAACTTTGCATTATGTTGCATTTGATGCGGCCGGAAATTACAGTGCAAAAGAAATTCCAGATCTTCAGATTGCAAACAATGCACCACGTCTTGCAAGTTTGAAAGTGTGGACAGATTACAACGGAAACGGTCAACAGGACGAAAATGAATTTGACACAAAATACTACAGCAAGAAAACTGTTGTAATTGGAGGAAAATCGCAAACAAAATCTCAAGATTTAACTTCTGACTTGTTGCTTTCTGGAAACGATAAAGATGATTCTACCGGCGGAAGTGCGTTTATGACCATAAAAGCAGAAACAAAACTCATTCCAGAACTTGTTGGCGGAAACGGCGATTTGTATTACACCTATAAGATTAAACCGAACAATAGCGGAAATTGGTCAGATATCACAAAATCAGATAAAAGTTTTGCCACAGGTAATGATGACGGTATAGACGACGAAGCTGGAAATGGCGGATATTATGTAGAGGATGACGAACACACAGCTTACATTAGCGGTACTGTTTACGATGGCAAAACTGAAAACAAAAACCCAATCGTAATTACAACAACAATGCTTGAAAAATTGAACAACAATTCAGGAAATGATAATCCAACCTGGTTTGAATATGTCATTTATGATAGCACTGAAGGTTGTACAAGCTGGGACGACGTAAATAATTATGCAACAGGAAGACTTTCTGCAAAATTCAAAGTGGCTTTAAACGTTCAGTATAATGACGAAGTGGCACCAAAAGTTGCTATACGTCCATTCTACTGGAACAGCAAAACAGAAAATTCTGTAGTTTGGGATGAAACTTCCGGCAAGCCTCTTGGACACATCGAACTTGAAAGTGATTTGACACAAAAAATTAAAGATGATTTGGGTGATGATCCAAAAGTTTCTGGAAAAATCAAAATAGAAGGATACGCATTCGATAACATCAAACTAAAAGAACTTTATGTTACTTTTGCCGGTCACCAATACATAAACAGCAAAGTGCTTGCGGCAACTTATGATACAAATGGTATTTGGCAAAAATCTACGACTGCTACTGGCATTGGCGATACTTGGAATAATGGCGATACTTGGGATTTTGCGGCAAAAGACGTATTCAACAACAGCGAAGGACACCTTGTTTACTGGAAATTAACAGTTGATACACAAGCTGTTAGCGATGCACAAGTGGCTCGTCTAGACCAGAAAGTAACAGTTGTTGCAAAAGACGAAAGAGGAAAACAGGGAACAACAACCGGCGGATTAGAATCGGCAACAAGTGGAACAGAAACAAGCCAAAAAATGCTCTGGAAAGATGTGAAATCTTCGTCAGGTGCATACACAATGTTCTACACAGATGTCAATTGTCAAACAAATGTAGACTCATCCACAACCGACAACGTCCAAGTCTACCTCAAAGAAAAGTGGGAGTACCAAATGGACATCGTGCCGTATGTTACTGGGGTGAAGACTAGTTTGTCGAATTTGGACAGGAGAACTCCATCAAAATTTGATAGAACTGCTCTTGGACACTATCCAGTTAGAATTGTAAAAAAGACACAAAGTGGAAGTACAGGCGAAGCTGAAACTGTTACATTTGAGGGATTCAACCTTGGTTCACAAAATTCTACTTTAAATGTTCTTGATTTGTTTACAACCGGTGATTCAACAACAGGAGGAAAATCTGCAAAATATGTTCCTGATGTTAATGGAATTTATGCAATAAACAATATGAACAATAATAATGCAAAAGGCTCTTATGATGGCACGATTAATGATGAAAGTTCTTATGCTGAAAAAAATAATTACGCATATAACAGACAACCTAATAATGCAAATAATAACCTTTTGACAGATGATATAATTTTTGATGTCTGGGAATTTAATAGCGCAGCCGCCGTTCCAATTTCCGGAAAAATAGAGCAGCCAGTAATGAAAATCCGCCCAACCGACGGCAAAATAGGCTTTGCCTTCGTAAACGGTCCTCTTTATTTCAGTATGGGGGGAAGTTCAACTACAGAAGACTATTCATATCAATATTGGATGGGAAGTTACGACTTCTTTACTTCCGTAGGATTTACTTATGATGATGCAGGTAACTCTTGGGGCGTTGCAGCTGGTGGGGATATAAACGCTTCACATGCCGATAAATTCGTACTTATGGGTAGTAAATGGGGAGTAGGTGGTTACCATAAAGATGGCACATATCATGGTATTAATTCTAAACGCCTTGAATCTATAGGTATGAAGGGAACAAAAACAAATACTACTGATACTACTGAAAACTTTGATAAACAAAGAATAAGGTCTCCAAGTCTGGCAAGTACAGTTCATAGTGGTTATACAAATTTATATATGGCATATTATGATACTATGAATGATGAACTTCGTTTTAAGGCAGGAAGAGAAACAGAACAGACTGCACAATCGTATGTCTTTAGAGTTATTAGATGTGATACTCCAGACTCTAATTATGCGGGTGCATGGGTAGAACCTCCAAATAAAAATACTTCTCTATTAGCTAATGGAGATACTATTTATCTTTGTGATGAAAATGGAAATGTAACTGATACAACTGCCTATACTTTGACTGGATATTACCCAGATACTTTTGGAACTACTGGTCAGGTTGCGTTTACAGCAAAACTTGGAGATTTAGTTTGTAACCCATTCCCAGGTACAGAAGCGCTAGAGTATAGTGAAAATGGTAATTTTCATGTATTTGATAAAGGTGAAAGTGCGTATATTAAAGTTGTAAAGAGTGCAAAATCCTTTACTGGTGGTTCATTTACAGACTATGATACAACCGCTGCGCCTAATGTTTATCGAAATGGAACTGTAAGCATTGTAGCCGGAGACGGTGTTGCAAATTATGGAGCAGGTGAATATGTTTCACTGGCGGCAATTCCTGGTTCTGATGTTAATAAAGATAAAGTAGTTATTACCTGGTATGACACAAATGCCAGAACTCTTTACTACAGTTGCAACACAACTCCGCTTACTAACCGAAACGGTACTTTCAACAAGGCAGACGGAACTACAGGCTGGTCAACACCAGTTGCTGTATTCAGTACAACTGATTATTACTATGCCGGTGAATACTGCAAGATTGCCGTAGATAAAAATGGTGGTATTCATATTGCGGCTTACGACCCTGTAAACCTTGACCTTGTTTATGCTTATGCTTCTGGTTACAACGAGTCATTTACAACCTGCGTTGTAGACAGTAACGGTGTAGTTGGTTCAAACCTTACTCTTGATGTAGCACTTGTGGATAATAAACCAGTTCCATTTATAGGATACTATGCAATAAGCTGTATCAAGCCAAAGTATGCTCGATTTGTAGGTGGTAGTCTTTCTGGTGATATTGACGGTTCAAAAAATGATGAAGTTACAGGTAAGTGGGAAATTTCTGTAGTTCCAACAGACAGAGTAGTGGAAATGCAGAGTAATCAGCACAATGACATAAACATTGGTGTTTGGAAAAATAATAATGGTGAACTTACAGGTGCAGATGTAACAGGAAAAGTATCCTTCTTTACTAATTCGCCAAATGGATATAGTTCTACATCGAACGGACAGATTTATGGAAACGGAACTAAAAATCCTGTTTTAGGTTATGCAATTAAGTATGGTTCTTCCAGCGACACCATCGAAACCGCTCAAATGAAATAAAAAACAAAGCCTTCACCACAAAATTTCATAATTCGTTGGTGAAGGCTTTGTTTGCCATTTCAGTAAAGTTTTCAAACTTTACAAAACTAAAAAGAACAGTCCTCAAAAAAACAGATTACTTTAGGCAAGTACATAAGAAATAATCACCGTGAAATCTCATCAGCCATTTTCTGCAACTGCTTCAAAGAAAAACCCGAAATCTCAGCAATCTTTTGCACAGACAGAGTTCCGTCTTTCAAAAGACTAGCAGCCATTTCTTTTTTGCCTTCTTTCAGCCCAACAAGCTTACCTTCTTTCAATCCAGCACGTTTCCCTTCTTTTAGACCAACATTTATGCCTATTTTTTTTGCTTCGGCGGCTCTTTCATCGCCATACTGTTCCCATACCCTGCACACTTTAC
>SAMEA104315430__coassemble_648_pt1 | contig 13901 bp, 11 predicted proteins | sample SAMEA104315430__metabat2_low_PE_026 | metagenome-assembled genome bin SAMEA104315430 (sample SAMEA104315430) | gut metagenome | biome: Monkey gut; feature: monkey-associated habitat; material: faeces | place: China | collected 2013 | reverse complement strand
TTTAAACGCAATCGATGACCCGGCTCTTGTTGATACTTTCAGAAAAATCTTAAAATCTTTTTACGGAGTTCTAAAAGGCGAGGATGCGCACCTGCAGTTTATCTTCATCACAGGCGTAACTCGCTTTGACAAGGTAAGCATTTTTTCTGATTTGAATAATCTCCGTGACATTTCGCTTTCAGAAACGTATTCTGCAATCTGCGGAATCTCGCATAAAGAGTTGGAAGAAAACTTTGTTCCCGAAATTGAAAACATGGCAGAAAAAAACGGCTACACAAAAGAAGAATGTATTGCCCGACTTAAAAAGAATTACGACGGCTATCATTTTTCAAAAATCTTGAATAACGACATTTATAATCCTTTCAGCCTGTTAAATGCTTTTTCTGATTTGAGTTTTGGAAGTTACTGGTTTTCTACCGGCACGCCGACGTTCCTTACAAAAATGATGCTTGACATGAGTTTTGACTACAAATCTTTGGAAGAAGGAATTGATGTCGATTCCCGCTCGCTTGAAGAATACCGCCTGAACGCGACTGAGCCAGTTCCTCTTTTGTACCAGACAGGCTATTTGACGATTAAAAATTACGAAAAAGATTTTGACAGCTATACGATAGGAGTTCCAAACGAGGAAGTAAAATTTGGAATGTACAAACGGCTTCTTCCGCTTTATTTGGGCTACCCGACTGACGACAAAAAAATTGAAATCGTAAATTTTCAAAAAGCCCTCCGTGCCGGCAAAGTTGAAGAGTTTATGGAACGCATAAATAACATTTTTGCCGCCGCTCCAAAACAGACAAACCAAAAACAGTACGAATTAAACTGTCAGGCTTTTATCTGGCTTATTTTTAAGCTGATGGGCGAATTTGTTTTGTGTGAAGTGCAGAACGGCAAAGGCAGAAGCGACGCCGTAGTCTGGCAAAAAGATGCAATCTACATCTTCGAGTTTAAGATGGACGGCACTGCGCAGGAAGCAATGGATCAAATCAACAGCAAGGACTATCCGATTGCCTACAAAAACGACGGACGAAAAATCGTGAAAGTTGGCGTAAACTATTCCAGCGCAGAAAAACAGCTTACCGAGTGGGTGATAGAGTAGAAAGAGAATTGTTATCACAATTGATGCTGGAATGCAATTTGGGATTAATTTATTCACTTGTTGAAACTGTATTCGGCGATTTTTACACAGAATGTATCGGGTAGTGATAGAGTGCAAAACTTTTGTTGTTAAATAGGTTTTATTTTAAATATCCGATTTTAAACTGTGGCAAGGATTGTAAGGGCTGGCGAAGCCAGTTCCGAAGCGTAGCGAAGGAATGAAGGCGCTTTGACGCCGGAACCCTGAAAAGCCTGTTTTTTGATTGCGAAGCGAAGTCGAAGCAAGCAAAAAGCCACCCAAAAATATTCTTTGAAGAATTTTGCAATTGAACCAAGAAATGTATCTTATCAGAAATCAAAAATAATTAAAATCGATTGGCATGAAGATTTGTTTACCAAGGAACAACTTAGAAACTTAGGTCTGTCCCTTTTTTGATTAAACATTTAATTAAAAAAAGCAAGGTCTGTCCCCATTTTATGTCCCCATTTTAATTTATGATGCAACTTAGGTCTGTCCCTTTTTTGATTAAACATTTAATTAAAAAAAGCAAGGTCTGTCCCCATTTTAATTTACGATGCAACTTAGGTCTGTCCCCATTTTAATTTCAATTCTTAAAATTACACTGCATGTCTAAACTATTTCTATCAAAATCCTCTTGTTTGTTTAGTCATTTTAATGGATAATGAATCATCAATAATCATCATTTTTGATGTACTGTTTTGAAGTTTTGAATGTGAGGTATAAAATGAAAGGATATATTCATCAGTTGGAAAGTTTTGGTTGTGCTGATGGGCCTGGCAGCCGTTTTATCATTTTTTTTAGTGGCTGTCCTTTGCGTTGTAAATACTGTCATAATCCTGACACCTGGAATATGACAGACGGAAAACAATACACGGTGGAAGAACTTCTAAGAGAAGCTGAGTCTTGCCGTGCTTACTGGGGAAAAAAAGGTGGAATTACTGTTAGTGGTGGAGAACCTCTTTTTCAGCTAGATTTTTTGCTTGAATTGTTCACAGAATGCAAAAAACGTAATATCAATACTTGTATCGATACATCGGGAGCTCCTTTTACTACAGAAGGCGAATGGTTCGAAAAGTTTCAAAAACTTATGGAAGTAACTGACATTCTTTTGATGGACATAAAACACATCAACGAAGAAGAACACATTAAACTAACTGGAAAAACTGGTAAAAATATCCGCCAGATGTTCGAATATCTCGATAAAATTGGCAAACCGATTTGGATTCGTCATGTTCTTGTTCCAGGCATCACCGATAATGACGAGTTTTTAACACAAACACGCGATTTTATCCGCACATTGCACAATGTTGAGCGCGTAGAAATTTTGCCATATCACGGACTTGGCGCAATGAAATACAAAGATTTGGGCATCGATTATCCTCTCAAAGATTTGGAAAGTCCGACTCAAGAAAGAGTTGCAAATGCAAAAGCAATCTTGGAATGCGAAAAATATACTAAATGGAAAGAATAAAATTAAAATATTAATCATTAGGGCGGCTTTTGGTTGGTTTACTACAATTTATGCTTAGTTTTCGTTCAGCTACTTGTGCTTCGGCTAAGTTTGGTAAGACTCGGACATGAAACAAACCAACCAAAAACAGGCTATTCGGGGTTCCGCTATCGCTCCAGCCGCTTCCCTCGCTTCGCTCAGTCCAGTGGCCGCCTTCGGCGCACCTACTATCCTTGCCGCGTTTACAAATAAAACATCACATAAAAAGTTTAAGAGGTAAAATATGGGAAAAAATTTGGAAAAAGCAAAAGAAATCAGAGCAATTATAGACCCACATCACAATTGTGCTCAGTCAGTTTTGATGTCATTTTCAGATGATTTAGAATTGGACCGTAAAACTGCTTATCAGATTGGTTCATGTTTTGGCAGCGGAATGAAATGCGGAACAACCTGCGGGGCAATATCTGGTGCATTAATGGCAATGGGACTTTTAGGATTGGATTCGCCAGAAATCACACAAAAATTCTTCCGTGATTTCAAACAGAAACACAACGGTTTTATCGATTGCAAAGACTTACTCGCCGAAAATGCCAAAACAGGTACATCAAAAAAAACTCACTGCGATGCTCTTGTTTTTGAAGCAGTGGAATACATAGAAAAACTTCTTGAAGATAAATAAAACTTGATGTTCTAAGTACGATATCACACTAACTTAGAATTTTTGATATCTCGGAAAAAAGGGAGCACGAAGTGCGGACTGAATGGAGGGGAACGCCCAAATTAGAAACGTAAATCTAAAAAATTAAACCTGATTTTTTCCTTCGGGAGTAATGTTATATTTTTGATTTTCTGTGAGCGTGATGTAATTTTTTGCAAGGCAGCCTTCAAGAGCTTTTTCCACAAGAAAAAACTCTCTCTTGAGAAATATTGTCATTTCCGTTATAATTAAAGGATATTTAGTAAATCTTGGAGTTCATAAAAATGATAGATAAATGGGAAATTGTAATTGGTTGCGAAATTCATACTCAGCTCTTGACGAAGACAAAGGCATTCTGTGCATGCGAAAATAGATATGGTGGCATTCCAGATACAAGAGTTTGTCCTGTTTGTTTAGGACTTCCAGGAGCAATGCCGCGCATTTCAAAAGGTTACGTTGAACTTGGAGCTGTTGCTGGTCAGGCTTTGAATTGCGATATTGCACGTTTTACAAAATTTGATAGAAAGCATTACTTTTATCCTGACCTTGCAAAAGGTTATCAGATTACTCAATATGATATTCCTCTTTGTTCAAATGGTTATGTTGATTTGCCTTTTAGAAATTTCCCAAAAGATGAACAACCTGGCGGACAAAAATGTCGCGATACAAACTTTATTGGTGAAAATTGTATTATTGAATCAAACGGCAGCAAATATCGTCGTGTGCGTGTTGAAAGAATCCATCTTGAAGAGGATGTAGGTAAATCTTTACATTTGCAGGGTGCTCATTCTTACATTGATTATAACCGTTGTGGAACTCCGCTTATTGAAATTGTCACAAAGCCAGATATGACAAGTCCTGAAGAAGCTGCTTTATTCATGCAGACAGTTCAGGAAATTTTGCGTTATGTAAAAGTTACAAACGGAAATTTGGAAGAAGGAAATATGCGTTGTGATGCAAACATCAACTTAAATGTTTGGGAAGATGGCAAACTTTATCACACTCCAATTTCCGAAATTAAAAACTTAAACTCTTTTAAAGCTATTCGCGAAGCCTGTGCTTATGAAGCTCAGCGTCAACTCAAAGAATTTCAAGAAGACAGACAGGAATTTAATCCAGGATTTAAAGTGACAATGGGTTGGAATGAAGCTGAAGGAAAAACTGTTGTGCAGCGAACAAAAAATTCTTTTGTTGATTATAGATTTGTGGTTGAACCAGATATCAAACCTTTTAGTGTCAGCGAAGAATTGATTAATTCTGCAAAAGAAAAGGTTGGTGAACTTCCTGAAGCAAAACGCCAGCGTTATAAAAAACAATATGGCATGACAGATTTTGATGTAGAAACTATCACATCTACCAAAGATTTGGCAATGTTCTTTGAAGAAGCTGCTGTTAAATCAAAAAATCCAAAGAAAGCTGTAAATCTCATTCTTGCAGAGCTTCTTGCAATTTTAAACGAAGAAAAGCTTACTATTAATGATGTCAAAATCACACCGGCTCACATTGCAGATTTAGCAGATGCGCTTGAAGATGGAAGAATCACATCAAAACAAGGAAAAGAAGTTTTTGCCCAGATGTACGAAACAAATCAAATGCCATCTCAAATCATCAAAGAAAAAGGTATGGAAGTTGTGAACGATTCTGGCGAAATAGATAAAATTGTTCAGGATGTCATAGCTTCAAATCCAAAAGCAGTAGAAGATTTCAAGAGTGGAAAGACAAATGTTGTCGGCTGGCTTATGGGACAGGTTATGAAAATTTCACATGGCAAAGCAAATCCAAAACAGGCAACTGAAATTTTGAACAAATATTTATCGCAAATGTAAAATTATTGTTTTAATTACTTTGAATTTGTGTACATCATTGTGTGTGCACAAGAGATTGACTGCGGTTTATGCAAAGTGTGATTTTTGCGAAAGACTTTTTTGAACATTTATGACAGATTATTTTATAGCATTGAGTTTCATAAATATTTCTACTCTTCTTTTGCTTTTGGTTTGCATTTTAACCGATACAGTCATCAATAAAATTCAAAAAAAACATTTTCTTATAACAGTTCTTGTTGTTTTTGTCATTTGCGTTATGGAGGTATTTTCAATTATCTTTAACGGCGCTCCTGTCAAATACAAATGGATTCATATTGTATCGAATTATCTGGGGTTTTCTCTAACACCTTCTGTTACCCTTTCACTTTTAAATTCTATTTATCCGAATAAAAAAACTCGATATTTATATATTTTCTGTGCTGTTTATTCTGTATGGCTTATAATTTCTTTGATTATGAATAAAGGCACAAGTGTTTTTTATATTGATGAAAATAATAATTATTTCAGAGCAAAAGGTTTTTTTGTCTACGTTATAGTTTATGCAGTTTGCAACCTTTTCTTTTTTGTCGAGAATCTGATTTTATCTTTGAGGTTTTGGCATACAAATAATATTATGCTGCTTGGAACAATGCTTTTTTTGTGTGCAGGAACTACAATTCAGATTATAAATCCAGAAATTCAAGTTACCTGGCTTTGTGTAATTATTTCCATCCTGCTTTTTTACATTTATAACGACACACTTTATCAACAGATTGATGAACTGACTTTCTTAAAAAATTCAAAATGCCTGAAAAAATGGCATAACAGCCAAAAAAAAGATGCAGTAATCGTTGTCGTTGAAATAGACAATTATTCAAAACTTAAATTGAATTATAACCGTTCCAATCTTTCTCAAATCGTGATGGAAGTATCCAAAAACTTCAATGATTTTTTCAAAAAATACGGTACTTGTTATCGGCTTGGATGTGAAGAATTTTGCGTAATCGTTGATAATCCGACACTTGATTTTGATGAACTTACAAAAATTTTTTTTGTAGAATATGTAAAATCAAATTTCAAGACGCAGGAACTTCCTCTTCTTTCTATAGGATATGCAGATATTTCACCAAAACAGGATTTGTATCAAGTTCTTTCTATTGCCGATATGAAAAAACGTGATTTTATCAAAGAAAGAATGAATTACCTTTATAAATCTCCATTTGCACAAAAAAATTGATTTTATTCAGGTACAAAAATGTATCCTGATTTACTTACAGAAACAATATGTTTAGGATTATTTTTATCTTCTTCAATCAAACTGCGCAGCGAGCGGATATTTACATAAATATTGCTTTCCAAAGTTTTATCATCTGGCAGTGATTCTTTCCAAACATTCAAATAAATAGACTGAAATGATAAAATTTTATTTGGATTTTGAATAAAATACAAAAGTAAATCGAATTGCTTTTTTCTCATAGAAAGAGGTTTTCCATTTTTATAAACAAGACCTTTTTCCACATCAACCTGAAAAATTCCGCTTGAATATTCTCTAGAAAAAACCTTTTTTTCCATTCCCATAAAAGAAAAACGTTCAATCATTCTGTCTACTCTAGCAATCAGTTCATTTATAAAAAAAGGTTTGGCAACAAAATCATCGCAGCCTTCTCTAAACCCCTTGAGTTTTGTTTTATCGTCCTGAAGGGAAGAAACAATCATCACAGGGAGCATTTTATCCTGCAATCTAATAGAATGCAAAATATTCATTCCACTTGATTTTGACTCATCACCCAAATTCAAATCCAGGATTACTAAACTGAAATAATTCTGTGCGAGCAGTTTGTAAGCTTTTTTTTCGGAATAACACTGAATCACTTCGTAATTATTTTTTCTCAGATTTTTTGCAATATAATCATTTAAATATTCAGAATCTTCCACTACAAGAATCAATTCTTTTTCATCTGCATTCTCATTAAAATCTTTTTTTTTCTCTATAAAATGATTATCGTAAAATCCGTCTTTCATAATTCACCCTTATCCAATTTTCAGAAATTTTAATATAAAAATACTTCCGTGGTCGGCATTTGAATTTTCTCTATATTCAATGTCAATATTGTTCAAAATGCAAAGCTCATTGATTACAAAAAGTCCAAGCCCCACTGATTTTTCCTTTTCTGTTGTTTTGGAACCGATATCAGCAAAGCGATTAAACAAAACTTTCTGTTTTTCTTTTGAAATTCCCTGACCATCATCGCTGACAGAAAGAAAAATGTTTTCATCGTTACCAAAAATCTGCACACAAATGTTCCCATGCAAATCAGTATATTTTATGGCGTTGTCTACGAGATTTATGTAAATTCCTTTAAGACTGTTTTCATCACAGAAAACTTTAGGATTTTTCAATTTATTTACAAAAGAAAAATTTTGATTTTTAAATTCGGCTTTGGATGTAAGAAATTTGTTTTCATTCTCACAAAAATCTAGCAAATTGATGATTTTGGGTGAAACAAGCACTTTGCCGTCAGAAATTTTGTAAGAATTAAGTACATTTTGGATGATGATATTGATTTGGTTCGTGCTTTCCTGAATATTTTTGAAATTCGTGCGATTTATTTGCAAAATATCATTTTCTTTTTTATTAAGAGAGTCAGTTTGTTGAGCAAGATTCTCAATTTCATTTAAAAGAATAGTCAGCGGAGTGTTGACGTTGTGCGTTACAAAATAAAGAAACGTTCTTTTTTCTTTTTCTGATTTTAAAAGCTCCTGATTTTGCAGATACAAATTCTGATAATCAGAAAGCATTTTAATTCTAGTGAGCAGTGCAGAAACGTCAAATGGGCGGATTAAAAAATCATTGATTTGCAGCTCATGATTTTTTTTGATGATGTATGAACGATATTTATTCACGATTAAAAGGATAGGAAAATCAAGTAAGGTGAATTTTTCCCTTATTTTTGCACAAATCTGAAAGTTTTCTTCATTTTCTTTTTCATTTTCGGGCAGAATAATCAAAAGTTTAATCATTTTGTCTTCAATAAGAGAAATTGTTTCCTGCGGGGTACTGATAATGCGCGTAAAAAATCCATACGATTGCAAAATAAGACGTAGTGTTAATCTTTCAGAAGTCGGATCGCCAAAAATCCCAATAGAAAAATCTTCAGAAAAGTTATCATCTTTTTCTTGATTTATATAAAAATTCTCAAAATCATAAGGAATTTCATTTTCTGCAGTATCGTCATCTAAATTGTAAACTTTTTCTCCGATTATCTGCTTAATTTGTTCAGTATTTTTTTGAACTAGACGCAGGGCAAAACGCTTTGTTTCTTCTTCGCAGTTCGAATTCAAAATGTTTAGCGAAGATTCAATCATCTGCAATGGATATAAAATGTGATTTAAAATAATTTCAAAAGAATCAATTTTATTTTTCTTTTTTGTTTCAAGAATTACAGGTGAATTTTCTTTTGCAGTCATAAAAAAATCCTGTACAGTTTCTGTATTCCTCGAATTTGAAAGTCCAAAACTAATCAAGAAATTATATAAAATCAAAATGGTAATAAAAACAATACCTATGATAAAGACTGTTTGAAAAGTATTTGGAAATAAAATGTAATAAACCAGCAGAAAAATAAGTAAAAAAATTGTACACAAACTGATAATTAGATTGATAATTTTTTTCATTCTAGAATTATATATTGATAAAATCAAAAAGTCTTTATAAAACAGTTTTAAATCAAAAAAAAAGTTCAAAGGCTGCAAGAAAAAACCGTTTGTAAAAAAAAATTATTTCACAACCAGTTTTAATTAATAAAAGGAGGATTTCCCTCTGAAAACTACATTCAGTAAAATTTAGAGGGAAAGAAACGGCAGCCTTTGAACAAAAATATTGTGTTACACTAAGTTAGAATTTCAATGTGAATTTAGCGTTCAACCAGTATGGCCAACCAGTTTCCAAAGTTACACCCATCTTGTCTGTGAAGAACCATGTAGCACCAGCGATTCCACCCCAGTCAAACCCAAAGGCTGGATCAAGTCCACTAACGAAAGAACTATTTACTCCCAAAACTACACCAGCATAAACATCAAGTGGTTCAACTCCAAAATTAAAGTGGTATTTTGCAAGTGCATCTACATTAAGACTACTCCATCCAGAACCGAAAGTAAATCCAGCAGCACCACCAAAAGTGAAAGGCAACATATCATTGATATGAACAGCTTTTTCATAACTTGCATTTACATGTAATCCAAAACCGCTGAATAGAGATGGTGCAGCACCAATATGAACGATATTATCACCGTTTTTAATTCCTCCGCCATATTCTTTCCAGAATGTAGCTCCGTCAAATGCTGAAACAGATGCAGCAATCATAAAAGTTGCAAACAATGCAGCTATAATCTTTTTCATTTTTGACCTCCGAAAAAAAAGATTTAAAATAATTGATAATATAATAAATATAAAAACTAAAAAAAAACTAAAATAACATGTCAGGTTGTATTTTTTTTATATAAAATCTGTTCATTTAGTGTTTTGTTCAGCCAAAGAGTGGTTTGTGCATACAAAGCGCACACTGGTATTCAAGCGTCGACTAGCACGAGCCAGGGACACACGAGACAGGGACAGACCTAGTTTTTCGAGTTTTTTAGCGTCAGCGTTAAAAAAAACTCGAGGCTCGTGCAAACATAACGCTTGTTGGTATTTTTATGCTCCGCACAAACCAGGGACAGACCTTGAGTTGTAAACAAAACTTAGTACTGAGTTTTAGCGAAGCGTTAAAAAACTCATAGCATGTGCAAAAGTCAACTTACAATGGTATTCAAATCTTCCAGCACATGCAGGGACAGACCTTGCTTTAACGAAAAATAATTTATTCTATAAACATAAAAAATTATTTTTTTTGACAATTCAGAAAACTAGCTTTATTATTAAAATGAAACTTTTGGGTTTCGCATAATTATCCCAAATTAAAAAAAAGTATATTATTATAGTAGAAAAATCAAAAATTCGAGGTGATTTATGGCAATTATTACTATTTCCAGACAAGTTGCAGCTCGCGGTGATGAAGTTGCCGAAAAATTGGCAAGAAATCTTGGTTATACTTTTATAACTCGCAAGGAAATTGAAAAAAGAATTGTTGAATTAGGATTTCCAGAATCAAAACTTATAAAATTTGACGAAAGGAAACCTGGATTTTTTGCTTCCTTGACAAAAAATCGCGATGAATATTTTAATTATGCCCAACTTGCAATCCTTGAGGCCGCAGAAAAGAAAAATGTTGTAATTATCGGACGTGGAGCTTTTGCAGTTTTTGAAAATATTCCAAATCATATTGCAGTACGTCTTATTGCAGATGATAGAATACGCATTTCTCGCCTTCAAACTGAGTTTAATTGGGATGAAAAGCAAGCGCTCCAAAGAATTCAAGAAAGTGATGAAAATAGAGCTGGATTTCACCGTAGTTTTTACAATGTTGATATAAATGATGCAGCATTATATCATGCAGTTTTAAATACAGGAAAAATCTCATTGGATAATTGTGCAAAAATTATCAGTGATATTGTTGAAACAAAAATTACCGTTCAACAGGAAGAAGATGGAAACCTGATGATAGAACAGCTGTTAAAAGCTCAGTCAATTGTAAATAAACTTTATTTTGAAGAACGCGTCAATATTGATTTTATGCACGCTACAATCGAAGGTAAAACAATCTATCTTCACGGAGTATCAGATTCTCCTATAGTTGTGGAATCAGCTTTGCAGGTAATCCGTTCCCAAATGCCTGGATATGAAGCAAAATCTGCAGTCAGCATAATTCATGATTTCAAAGCTTATTGACTTTTGTTCCAAGATTAAGGATAATATATAAATGAAACTTTCAAATAAATTTACTCTTGTTCGTGTTATATTTGCACCAGTTTTTTTTCTATTATATTTTATCCCAATTTGGACAGGGAAATTTACTTTCTTATCTCTTTTAATTGCTTTACCATGTCTGATTTTTGCAGAATTTACAGATTATTTGGATGGTCACTATGCTAGAAAACATAATGAAGTAAGTGATTTTGGAAAACTTTTTGACCCTTTCGCTGATGTTATCCTTCATTTGACAACTTTTGTCTGTTTCATGAAATCTGTAAATCCAGAAATATCTTATCTTCCGATTGTGATTTTTCTTTTTATCATGCTTCGTGAGTTTAGCCAAAACTTTTTGAGAATGGTAGCCGCAAAAAAAGGTGTAGCAATTGCAGCAAGAAAAGGTGGAAAATTCAAAACTGTAATGTATGTAGTTTCAGAATTTTATGCATTATTACTTGAAATTCTTGTCCGCACGGAAAATATTCCTTCATGCTGGCAGACATTAAAAATAATTTCACTTATTCTTTTTATTGTTTGCGTTATTTGCAGCTACATTTCATTCATCGATTATTTGGTACATTTTGGTTCAATATTAAAAAGCGAATAAAAAAGGATTGCTCTTCCATATTTTGAATTTTATGAAAGAGCAATCCTCTTAGTTAAGTAGTTTTAAGCTATTAGCATGCTTCTATGGCAATTCTCTTAGGTGTTGCAATTGCTTTTTTGTCCATCTTTATAGTAAGAATGCCGTTTTTGAAGTTTGCTTTGATTGATTCTGTATCAACATCACTTGGCAAAATAAACCTTCTTTCAAAACTGCAGATTCTTCGTTCATTCAAAATATACTTTTGAGCTTTTTTGTCTTCTTTCTTTTCAGTTACATTTTTTTCTTCAGTTTTCGAAGCAATTTTCAAAGAATCGTGATCAAGCTCAATAGTAACATCATTTTCTGTGCGACCAGGCAATTCCATCTCTAAAGTGTAAGCTTTATCTTCTTCTGTGATATCAACACGAGGTGCGTTTGCCGTAGTGTACAGGCTGCTAGATGAATTACCCAACAAATCATTAAAAAGTGAATTAAAAAGTGAAAGTTCTGTCATAATCGACCTCCTTAGAACTCCGCAAAAGCGGCAGCGTTCAAAGCGCTGATTGTATATATTTAATATTTGTAGGCTTATGCTTACACTAAATATATAGCAAGTTCCGTGCCAAGTAATAAAGAAAAATCACAAACATACAAAAAAAAAATTCTTTGATGAGTTGTCTAAAAATAATTGCATTATAATACACAAATTAAAAGAAATCTGCAAAGAAAAATAAAAAATGACAATAAGAATCCATTTTTTAGAAAAGAAAAACAAATAATTTAATAAAAAATCGATTATTCTTTGAATAAAGTAAGTGTGTCAAAATTACTCATAATAAAAGTATAAAATGACACATATAAACCCAATTCTACCCATTTTCAGAAAAAACTTTCTTTACAAGTTGCTTAATGTCGCAGATTTGTCTCTGTTTACTGTCTTCCTCAGGCGACAAGACTTTTGTAAATCCAAGATTTTCAGCAGCTTTAATTCTTTGTTTTGATTTCACAACATTTCTTATTTCACCTGCAAGACTTAATTCCCCAAAAATTGCCATATCAGCCTTTACGGGAATATCTGTTCTTGCTGAATAAAGAGCAGCTGCAATTGCCGCATCAATAGAACTTTCAGAAAGTTTAATTCCACCGGCAACATTCACATAAATGTCCTGATCAGAAAAACACAAGCCACATCGTTTTTCAATTACAGCAGAAATGCGCGCAATTCTTCCGTTATCAATTTTTTCACTGTAAATTCTCGAAATGGAAGCTTTAGCAGGAACGGTTAAAGCTTGAATTTCCACCAGAAAAACACGCGAACCTTCAAAAACAGGAGTACAGGCAACCCCTGCTGGCTGTTCATTTTTCCTTTTAGTTAAAAATAAAGAAGAAGGATCTTGCACAGCCACCAATCCCTTATCCGTCATGCAAAAAATTCCAATTTCATCAACAGAGCCAAACCTGTTTTTTTGAGCGTGCAAAAATCTGATGTCGTCATTATTTCGTTCAAAAGAAATCACCGTATCAACCATATGTTCGAGCGATTTCGGTCCGGCAATAGTTCCTTCTTTAGTGACATGTGCAGTCATAATCAAGACACTTTCACGTTCTTTAACCCAAGAAATAAATTCATTTGCACAATATTTCAATTGATTAATAGTTCCTGGAATTAACCCCGCTTGTACCGAATAAATAGTCTGAATCGAATCAATAATTACAAAAACAGGAGACAAATTATCAAGCGCGTCCAAACAATCTTCCAGTCTGGAAGTGCAAAGTAATTTTACCTTTGATGTATTCACGTCAAGACGTTGTGCGCGTTCCTTAATTTGTCCAGCAGATTCCTCACCGCTTATGTAAAGCACATTCTTATCAGTTGTTTGAGAAATACAAGTAATAGTTTGCAAAAGCAGAGTTGATTTTCCAATTCCAGGTTCACCACCCAGCAAAATAGCAGAACACTTAGTTGCACCTCCGCCTAAAACTCTGTCAAATTCATTAATCCCACTCAAAATTCTGACATTTTTCTGCGATGACACAGAAATCAAATCAACAGGTTTTTGCTTTACAGCGCTTTGATTTCCCGCTCCTGAGCCTGAGCCTGTCGCAAAACTGTCAATAATCACTTCCTCCAAAGAATTCCATTCACCGCATTCAGGACATCTTCCAAGCCATCTGGGTTGAGAATACCCGCATTTCGAACATTTATAAACAATAGAACCGTTTTTTTTAGCCATAAATCACCTGAAATTTCCAATTTAGAACATTTTCTTCCATAAATAATAAACATTATAATAAGTTGGGCGGCTTTTGCTTCGCAAAAACAGGCTATTCGTGCTTCGCTGACGCTCATCCTCCGCACTCGGCTTCGCCTCGCTTGCGGTGGACTGCTTCGCAGGCA
>SAMEA104315430__coassemble_639_pt1 | contig 14075 bp, 13 predicted proteins | sample SAMEA104315430__metabat2_low_PE_026 | metagenome-assembled genome bin SAMEA104315430 (sample SAMEA104315430) | gut metagenome | biome: Monkey gut; feature: monkey-associated habitat; material: faeces | place: China | collected 2013 | reverse complement strand
TTTTCATATGATTCACAGCTTTTTTTTCGGTAAGATTTAACGTGATTCAATTCGAGCTATTGACTTATTATTTTTGTTATGATATTATAAATTCATCACTTGGCGACCTAGCTCAGTTGGTAGAGCACACGGCTCATATCCGTGTTGTCAGTGGTTCAATCCCACTGGTCGCTAAAAAAAAGACTTTCTCGTTTGAGGAAGTCTTTTTTTTTGAGATATTATTAAAAAAGGGTTAAATACTGTTTAAAACTTTGTTATTCAAATGACAGAATTGTCTTTTGAATAACAATTAAGATAACTAATATTCATCTATTTCTTCAGGAGTCAAATATTCATCACTTGAATATTCCAAAAGAAGTTTTGTAATATTGTTTTCTTCTAGTGAATTAATAAATTGCAAAGCCTGAGCTTTTGTAAAGTAATATTTCAATGACATTGATTCTATCGAAGTTGCATCTCCAACGACATCCCAATGATTATTATGCATTGGATACATTGTAATTGAAAAATAAGGAGAATTTTTAATAAATTCATAACCAATCATCGCTTTTCCATCAGCATTATTTGGAGTAGAAGAAGCGATTGTTCCCCAATCCAAGTGAACATTTATATTTCCATACTTTTTAAAAGTATTTCTTCCTTTTCTCTCAAGTTTTTTGTTTTCAAAATCAGAAAAATATTGATTAACGGCATTTATAAAACTTTTTCTGGATTCTTCATTCATCTGAACAATGTAATAAGCTGCCATATAAGTTGAGCCAAAACCTGCCGTTTGTTTTTCAGGAGCAATCATAAAATCAGCTTTTTTTTGTTTTATACCGCCAAGTGTGCCTGGAGTAAACACAGAAAACTCATCACCATAAACAAAATCATCTTTATTTCCGAATGTAAAAAATTTTTCAAAAGCATTTTTTTCTTTCTTTTTATTCAGATTTTGATTTTTGTTTTGACTTTCGCTTTTTTCTATTGAAATCTGCTCAGAATCTGATGAAGCTGTCAGACTGTCATAATTATCAACAGGAACAGTTTCCTGATTTTTTGTTGAAGTACAAGATGATAATAATAAAGCAAATACTAATACACAAACTATTGTTTTTACAATTTTCATATAAAATCCTTAAAATTGAATATTATTTTTAGGTAAAACATTGAATTTTAAATTGTTTTTTTTATGGATTATTGCTTCTCACGCTTACAATTTTTTCCATGAAAAAAGTTAAAAAATCAAAATTAAACCTTTCATAATATAATACCTTAAAAAATATTTTTTGTTACAATTTTTTTTTAATTTTTTTAAATTTTATAATTTTTTTTGTTTTTTTTATTAAAGTCTAAGATCTCCTTTGCCGATAATTATAAGTGAAATGTTATGATTATTTCGACTTCGTTGAAGCAGTAATCAGACTTTTCTGCAAAAATGTGTAGATGTAGCCTTGTAAACAACATTTACGCATTTTTGCGTTTTGGGAAGAAAGGAATCTTCTTTTTATTATTCCAAGGAGGAATACTATGGTTATCAACCACAACATGTCGGCAATGTTTGCCAACCGTCAATTGGGAGTTACAGGAACAAGTCTTGAAAAAGACATGGCTAAACTTTCATCTGGAATGAGAATTAACCGCGCTGGTGATGATGCTTCTGGTCTTGCTGTATCAGAAAAAATGCGTGCACAGATTCGCGGTTTGAATCAGGCTTCACAGAACGCATCAAATGGCATTAGTTTCATTCAAACAACTGAAGGTTATCTTCAGGAAACTACTGACATCATGCAGAGAATCCGTGAACTTGCTGTTCAATCTTCAAACGGAATTTATTCTGCTGAAGACCGCATGCAGATTCAAGTTGAAATTTCAGCTCTTGTTTCAGAAGTTGATAGAGTTGCAAGCACAGCCCAGTTCAATGGCATGAATATGCTTACTGGTCGTTTCGCACAGCCTACTGGCGAAAATGTTGTAACTGCTTCTATGTGGTTCCACATTGGTGCTAACATGGATCAGAGAGTTCAAGTTTTCATTGGAACAATGTCTGCTCAGGCTCTTGGAATTCGTGACACCGGTACAGAAGAAAAAATTTCACTTGCCACTCCGGAAGATGCCAACCGTGCAATTGGTACTATCGATGAAGCTCTTAAAAAGATTAACAAACAGAGAGCTGACCTTGGTGCTTATCAGAACCGTCTTGAAATGACAGTTAAAGGTCTTGATGTAAGTGCAGAAAACCTTCAGGCTTCTGAATCGCGCATTAGAGATACTGATATGGCAAGTCAGATGGTTGAATTCACAAAGAATTCAGTTCTGTCACAAGCAGGCACAGCTATGCTTGCTCAGGCAAACTCTCAATCACAAAATGTTTTGAGTTTATTGAGATAAACCTAAACGTTCTGGATTTTTTATATTCAGTAATTAATATTTTTTTTTGCTGATTATAAATCTTGAGTTTATTGTGATAGTGTTATATAATCAGTTTTTGTGAATCAGTTCTATTCTATTGGATGGATTATGAATTCACAAAAATTGATTTGCACGGTGTTTTTTTTGCATTTTCTACTTTATTTTTCCCCAAAAACATCGTAAAATGGATTAAGTAAAATAGATTTTTATTTTATTTATATAAAGTGCTTTAATTTCAGAAAAGCACAGTTCTTTGACATAGTGCAATCCTGTTTTGCAAGGTGACGGCAAGAACGGTCAGTTTACACACAAAACTTTAGACTGACCATTCCTGCCGTATGGTCTGAAAGTAAATTAGAGGCGCAGTACTAATTTACCCTTCACCTGCAGGGCACAAATCAAGATGATTAGTGTTTTTAAGTAAACATGGAGGGCACAACTATGATTATTAATCACAACATGAGTTCTCTTTATGCTGATCGTGTATTGAACATTTCTAATGATTCAATCATGAAAAACATGGAGAAACTTTCTTCTGGTGAACGCATCAATCGCGCCGGAGATGATGCATCAGGACTTGCTGTATCAGAAAAGATGCGCAGCCAAATTCGTGGATTGAACCAGGCTTCAAAGAACATTCAGAATGGAGTATCTTTCATTCAGACAACAGAAGGTTATTTGCAGGAAACTACAGATATTCTTCAGCGTGTTCGTGAACTTGCAGTTCAGTCAGCAAACGGTATCTACAGCGATGAAGATCGTATGCAGATTCAGGTTGAAGTATCTCAGCTTGTTGCTGAAGTTGACCGCATTGCAAGTCAAGCTCAGTTCAACGGCATGAATATGTTAACAGGTCGTTTTGCTCAGGAAGGAGATGCAGTAATGCAGTTCCAGATTGGTGCAAATGTTGATCAGAATACAAGAGTTTTCATCGGTACAATCACTGCTACAGCTTTAGGACTTAAAGGTGCACAAGGTGGCGATGAACAGATTTCTATCTCATCACCAGATGAAGCAAATCTTACACTTGCAACTATTGATGAAGCTTTGAAAAATGTTACAAAGCAGAGAGCAGATCTTGGTGCTTACCAGAACCGCTTTGAAATGGCTGCAAAAGGTATTAATATTGCTGCAGAAAACACACAGGCTTCAGAATCTCGTATCCGTGATACAGATATGGCTTCTGAAATGGTTGAGTTTACAAAGAACCAGATTCTCACACAAGCTGGTACTGCAATGCTCGCACAGGCAAATTCTCAATCACAGTCTGTTTTAGGATTGTTGCAATAGTTTTTTTTTAATTAAGAGATTTCTGGATGTCATCTTTTAATTGAATTATTAAGGAAGGGGTTGCGCCCCCCTTCCCTTTTTTTGAATGTTTTGACAGAATTTTCTGTCATTTTTATATGAAATTGTCTATTTTAGAAAATTTCAATGGAGGTGAACTATGAATACAATTCAGAATTCTATGGTTCAAATGACCACGGATGGTCAAACTCTTTATAGACAAAATATTTCAAGGACTGCATCTTCAAACAATTCTACATCGCAGACTGTTTCGCAGTCTTTAACACCAACTGGAGCGCAGGTAGCTCAATCTCTTGCACAGTCTATTGCAGAAGTAAAGGCTGACTCTCAGGAACTTCAGAAAATGTCTGAACTTGTTTCGGGAAACAAACTTCAGTTCAATGTCAATAAAGATTTAAATACTGTGGTCGTATCTGTCATAGATGCTTCTACAAATCAAGTGATAAAGCAAATTCCTTCGGAGGATATGATTAAATTAAAACTTCGTATTAGAAATGCAATTGGTTCTGTATTCAACGAAGTAAGATAATTTATGGCAGGATTAAACATACCAGGCGTCACTGACCAATATAATACAAACGATACAGTTGAAAAACTGATGAAAGTTGAAAGAATTCCACTTACACGCGAAGAAAAACAACTTGAAACATACAAAGCACAGAAAGACGCCTGGCGAGACATTAACACAAAATTATCCTCATTAAGAGAAAGCACAAAAAGTCTCTACTCATTTGAAAATCCATTTAACAATAAAATATCATCCTCAACCGAAGAAAATGCCATCACGGCGGAAGCAACTAGAAGTGCCCAGCTTCAGTCATTTAAAATTGACGTCATTCAACCGGCAACTCAAGACAGATTTCTTTCTGATGAATTAGACAATGATTTTAAAGTGCCAAAAGGAATGTATTCTTATAAAGTCGGTGAAAAAACTGTAAACATCAACTGGAAAGGCGGCTCTTTGAAAGATTTTTCAGTTTCGGTGAACAAAAGAGGAAACGGAATTATAAAATCTTCGATTATTGGTGCAAGTACCGGAAAAAAATCATTGTTAATTGAAGCTGTTCCTACTGGAAAAGAAAACCGGCTTATTTTTGAAGGGGATGCAAAACAATTTGCTTTTGATTGCGGAATGATTGAAAAAGTTAAATCAGAAGTAAAAACATTTGGTTCAACACTAGATGAAATAACTCCCGTTCAAAAAATTTCTTACGACGAACCGCCGTATATGCCTGAACTTTCACTCACAAAAACAAAACTCTCAGAAAACAATATTTCTGTAGAACCACGTGGTGCATATAAAATCGACATTCCTCAAAAAATCCTTAATGATGAAAAACAGCACATTCAGTTTACAATTCAAGCTTTTGATTCGCATGACATTACCCCTGAAATAAATAAAACTCTACTTCAACCTGAAATTCCAAATGCAGGATTTGCTGAATTTCAAGGAATTCAGATAGAAAACAGTCAGTCGGACACAAATTTAAATCTTCCTCCAGAACCGCCTGCCCCACTTGAACCAGTTCAAACGACAAAAGTTTTATTTGCCGTAATGGAAGACGGCTCTGAAAAAGAAATCCCACTTCCTAATCTTTTTGATGAAGATGAAAAAAATGCAGATTCAACAAATCCTCAACAGAATGATGAAGGAATGAAATATAAAACAAGAAAACTCCAGCAGATTGACTTACCACTTTCTGAATATAAGGGCATAAAATCGATAGCCGTCAGAAATTTTAATACCGGAACAGATTTATTAGTTTCGGAATTTTCATCACTCGATCCCTCTACAGATTTAGGATATGGTCCCAAAAATGCAATTTCCATCGCTGATGATGCAATTTTAAAATATGAGGGAATTACAATTACAAGAGCTTCAAATAAAATTGATGACATTATTCCTGAAATTACTTTGAATGTTCATGAAAAAACAGAAAAAACAGCTACCATTTCCATAAAACCTGATGTCGAATCATCGAAAGATGCAATAATTTCGTTTGTCGGCCAATATAATCAGGCGGTAGCTCAAATAAACATTCTTTCGCAAAACAAACCTGAATTAATAGAAGAACTTGATTATCTTTCAAAAGAAGAAAAAACGGAACAAAAAGATAAACTTGGAATGTTTGCTACAGACTTTTCGTTAACAAACATGAAATCAAACATGCAGACAATAGTTGCAGCCGGCTATAATTTTTCTGACACTGCGGAAGTGACAATGCTTTCTCAGATTGGAATCGGGACAAATGCAGGAGGATATTCAGGTGGCTATTCTCAAAGCAAACTTCGTGGATATCTTGAAATAGATGAAAAAAAACTTGATTCTGCACTTGAAAATCATTTGGATGACATTCGCCAAATGTTTGGTTATGATTCTGATGGTGATTTGATTGTAGATTCTGGAATTGCTTATAAACTTGATAAACAGATTGGTGCATACACTCAAACTGGCGGAATACTTGCTTTAAAAACTTCATCTCTTGATACAAAAATAAAATCTTCAGAAAACAAAATTGCAAAACTTGAAACACAAATGGAGGAAAAAGAGGCACAACTAAGAAGCAAATACAGCCAAATGGAAGGAACTTTGAACAGTCTGGAAAGTCAGCAAAGTCAGATTTCTAATTTCTCTAAACAGAATCAGAAAAACTGATAAAGCATTATGATTTTTATGTCGAAAATAGAATAGCAATTTAGCAAAAAAAAATTTTCAAATTCAAAACGCTACAATGATTTTGTTCATTCAGTGATTTGGTCAAAAGTTTTATATGAACATTTTCTTTGTCTGTTTTAAGTGAAAAATTTTTACGGAGGAAATAAAAAATGATAGATTTTTATATAAACGGCACAAAAGTTGATGTCCAAATTGAAGATGAACAGACTGTTTCAGATGTTTTGGTTTCATTTGAAAAAACATGCGAAGAAAATCGAGTTGCAGTGATTGGAATTTGTGTTGACGGAAAACAGATTACAGCAGATATTTTTGATGATGAATCTCAAAAACCACTTTCCGAAAAAATGAAATTTGAATTTACTGTTGTTTCTGAAAATGACATCAAAGCTTCTTTTATAAAGCTTACTGAATTGTTTAATGAACTTGCCCAAAAAATGGAGCAGATTCCTATTGAATTGCAGAACGGAAAAAATATCGAAGCAAGCAATTCTATAAAACAGCTAGCAGATGCAATTGATCAGTTCTGTCATATTGCTACCCTTGCTTCACTATTCCCAGAAACTTTCAATAATTCTTCTATAGAAAATATGAATTTTGCAGATTTTTTTGCAGATTTCTCACCAATTTTAAAAGATTTTGAGGAAGCATTGCAGAATAATGATACTGTGATGATTGGAGATTTGGCTGAATATGAAATTTGTCCAAGACTATTGCAGATTTCAAGGTTTTTGAGTAAAATTCAACCTTAGTGTCAGTCAAAGTTTAATGATTGCATAAGATTATCTGGGAACTGACAGCGACTATTTATCATTAAATAGTTGCATCGGAGGTGTTTATGTTCTTTTTATATGGCAATAATTCAGGTTCTCCAATTTTAGCCAGAAAATCAGCTCCACTTTTTACTGTAATTTTAATTTTAGGTATAATAATTGGAATTGTTGTGGCTTTAGGAATTCTAATTTCAAAAATCCGGGAATACAAAAAATCAGACAAATATTTAGAAAAAGAAAAAGACAGAATCACAACTTATTCGGACATCGTAAAATATGCAAATCAAAATGAGTTTTCTTCAAACGAAAAAGCAATTTTTTGGGAAATCTGTCAAATCACTCGATGGAAAAACATTTTTTATACCCTCAAAGATAATTCCAGCGTCAATGAACTTTTTAGAAAAGCCTATTACATCATAAAAGAAAAAAAAGAATTGTCAGACAAAAAAATTAATCTTTTTTTTAAGACACTTTTTAAAATCGAAACTATAGTTGCGCAATACAGAAAACTTATTTCTTCCAAACAAATTCCTCTTCAATCCATAATTTTTTACATTTCCGATGAAGGTGAACAATATCCTTTTACGATAATTCAAAACACAAAGGATTTTTTTGTAATTGAAATTCCAGAATTCATTGCAAAAACTCCAAGAAAGCCTCAGATTTTAAAGCAAAGCCGCTTTACTTACAAAACAAATGATGGACTTTCGCACAATTTTGTTACACGCATCATTCGATATGATGAAAATGCCCCTAAACAGATTAAAGCAATTGTAGCTCACACAGATAAATTGGAATGTCAGACTTTACGAAAATTCAAACGTGAATTCTTTGAAGAAAAATGTCAGTTTTCGGCTGTAATTCACAACCAGAGCGGTCAGAATAAATATGTAATTAAATCTGAAAAACTCGAAGGAAAAATCACAAATATTTCTGGTGGAGGTTGTTGTATCCGTACAAATCTTCCAATAAAAGAAAATCAATATTTGTGTATATTTTTAGAATCTATCGGAATAAATGAAAAATTGATTGGAATTATTAGAAGGACGCGAAAACTTCCAAACGGAACTTTCTCACTTCATATTCAATTCCTTGATTTACCGATTTCAATCGAAAATAAAATTCTCGCTCTTGTTTATAAATATGAATTATAGAATTTATTTTTCGATATAGTTCCATTAGTTGATTTGATTTTTTTAGAAATCATCAGCAAATAATATTAAATCGGCATACTATACTGAATTCCAAAAATCCTTGTAATAAACAAATTTTAAATGTTTTTATTGCCGAATAAAAGAAACTGATTTATAATAAAATATTATGAAATGGCTTATAATTACAAATGAAGATAATCTTGACTTTCAAAAAGAATTTTCAGAAATTTTGTCTTCTTATGACAAAAAAAACAAACTGACTTTTTGCGACTTTAACTGTGAAAATATAAAAAAAGCGTTAAAAAAATGTGAAGATTTTGCATCCTGTTTCTTTCTTTTAAAAAAAGATTCTGATTTTAGTGAAAAAAACGCATTTTTATTTTGCACGCTACTTGGATTTTTTGAAGCAAAAAACATAACTGTTTTTTCAAACCTGATTTATATCAATGAAAATAAACTTTTTGACAAAAACATTATCAGGTTTTCAGATTTTGTGGATTTACCTGCTGTTCTGAAAAAAAATTACAAAAAAATCAGTGAAAATGCGGTCAAACGAATTGCAAAAAACAAGCTTCTGGAAAGAGGAATTCCTTTTACATCCGATTGTTTTGCAACTTATATTGCGAAAAACAAGATTGAAGTTGTAAACGAATTTTTAGAGGCTGGAATGAGCATCAATGAAAAAGATGATGCTGGAGTTCCAATGCTAAACATTGCCTGCCGAAACGATAACTTTGATTTTGTAAAAATGTTTTTGGAACTTGGAGCAAATATTGATGCAGTTTCTGATGACAGAGGTTATACTGCTGTAATGGACGCAGTTTGGCGCGGTAATGAAAAAATCACTAAGTTTTTAATCGAAAACGGTGCTGATTTAAATACAATCAGCAAAGAAGGTCAGTCAAATCTTGTACTTGCAGTTGGTGCTGGTCGTGAAAATATCGTTAAACTTCTGGTCGAAAATGGTTCTGATTGTGATGTTAAGGATATGATGGGAATGAGTGCTTATAACTACGCAGTTTTATTCAAAAAAACAAGAATTGTTGACATTCTTAAACCATTTCATAAAGAGTAATATTTTTTATCCATCAGACAAAAATTTAAAAAGCTATTTTGAAATATGCTTTTTTTTCGTTTCGTTATTGGAATTAAATAAAAGATAATAACTAGAGTAAGTTGGGAGGATTTATGAATTTTGTTTTTCCAGAAAATCTTTATGCCGAAGTGAGGATTGAAGATACATTTACATCCTACTATTATTTAAAAAATGATACAGTTGAACAAAATGGTGAAAACAATGTAATTGGTGCAAAAATACGAGTTTTTGATGGAAAAATGTGGTATACCAGTGTAACTAACGATTTAAATTCCATTCAAAATGAAATTGATTCTCTTGCACTGGTTGCCAAACAAAATAAAAATATTCAAAAAAATAAAATTGTAAAAAATCTTGGTTCCAGCAAAGCCAAAATCCTTAAATTTCAAGATGAAAAATCAGTTCGAAACATCACAGTGGAACAAAAAGCTGATTTATGTATGAATTACAAAAAAATGTGTACAGATAAATCTTTGAAAGAAATTCAAATGACACATACTTCATTTTATGCATATTCTACAAAAAAAGAATTCTATTCCAGCAAAGGTGCTGAGATTATTCAGGATTATCAGAGATGCTATTTTTATTTTGGTTATGAACTGAACATAAATGGCGGAAATTTTTATCCTGGAAAGCAACTTTTTGGTTTTTATTTTGATGAACTTTTGAACAAAGAAGATGTGATTATTAAAGAACTTGAAAAAGGAATTGACTTTGCAAGAAACGCAAAACCTATTGTTCCAGGAGATTATGAATGTGTTCTTGCACCTTCTGTTACTTCCATTTTCACACACGAAAGTTTTGGTCACAAATCTGAATCAGACTTTATGCTGAATGATAAAGTTCTGCAGCAGGAATGGGTAATGGACAAAAAAGTTGGTAATGAAAAAGTAACAATTGTTGATGAAGGTGACACTCTTCTGCACGGTTACTGCCCTTATGATGATGAAGGAAATAAAAAGGAAAAAGTTTTCCTGATGACAAACGGTATTTTGACAGGTCGCCTGCATGATGCAAAATCCAGTTCTGTTTTAAACGAAAAGCCGACTGGAAATGCAAGAGCTCAAAATATTTATCAAAATCCTATGGTTCGAATGACAAATACATACATGGAAAACGGTTCTGACAATCCTGAAAAAATGATTGAAGAAGTAAAAAACGGTCTTTACATTTATGACTGTAATTATGGAACTGGAAATTCTACTTTCACTATTCAACCGAATAAATGTTATATCATTCGTGATGGAAAGATATGCGAACCTGTTTTGGTAAATGTCATTACAGGTTCAGTTTTTCAGACACTGTTTGATATTGATGCAGTAGGAAATGACCTTGAATTTTTCAGCGGAACATGTGGTAAAAACGGACAATCTGTGGCAGTTGCCATGGGTGGTCCAACAATCAGAGTAAAAAAACTCACAATTAATTAATCATTTTACAATTTCAATTTTTTGATGATTTTATTACGGAGAAAAGAATGGAAAAAGAAAAATATACAAATATAAATAACTGCACAAGCGCTTCGATAGTGGAAAATAAAATTGTGAGTTTTGATAAAATAAATAACCTAGAAACTTCGTATAGAGTTCATCAGGATGGATTTGTTGGTATTCATTATCAGGTAGGAAAAATTGAAGATGAAGAAGGTTATAAAAAAGCAGAAATCAACTTGAAATTGAAAAGACCATATCCTTTTGAATTGGAAAAAGGTGTTCGCAGTTGTGATAAATCGGAAAAACCTTTTGATGACAAGCAGATTTTGGGTGCTGCGAAAAAAGTTCTAAATTATCTGCATAAAAAATATCCTGACTATACTTTTGGTGGAAAAGTTAATTCATTTTTTTGGGAAGAAAGAATGGAAAACTCCTGCGGAATGGATTTTCAATGTAAGGATGCAAATTCCAGTATTAATCTATTTTTTAAACACAAAAACAGTAAGGATATCAACGATGGAGAAATTTTTTACACGTCCAGAAATTTGAAATTAAAATCTTACTATAAGATAGTTGATAATTATCTTGAAAATTTTACAAAAACAGTTGAAATGCCGGAAGACTGTTTGATTATAGATAAATATTATGGGTATACAGGTTTGTTGCGTGAATGTCTTTCTCTTGAAAAAATTAAAAATGGCACTTCCCTTCTTTCTGGAAAAATTGGTCAGCAAGTTTTTTCTGAAGATTTAACAGTTTATAACGATGTTTCTGACAAAAACAGCTGGATGACATGTTTCTGGGATGGTGATGGCGTTGTTCCAAAAGGTGATAAAGTTTTTTTCATAAAAAATGGAAAAGTAATTCGTGGATATTGCGGAAAAAAAGTTGCCAAAATGTATAATGTAAAAACTACTGGTAATGAAGGTATAAATTATTGTGATATTCCAAGTGGTTATCATAACTCCATGTCGTTAAAAATTGGAAAAAAATTTGCTAAAGAACTTTTAAACGGACGACTTGCAATCATTCCATTTCAAGCAAGTGGTGGTGGATTTAAAGAGAAAGGGGATTACACAATGCCAGTTCAAATTGGACTTTTAACTGACGGTGAAAAAATTCTTGGGAGAGTTCCACCATTTACGATTGTTTCAAATCTTTTTGATATGTTTGGAAAAGATTTTATAGGTATTGCAAAATATAATAAAGAAATTTTTAACGACAAAGTAATGATTTTTAGATGTCAGAAAGGAAATCTGTAGTTTGATTTTCACATTTTAAAAATATTTTGTTTGTTTATTCTCTGTTATGGTGTATAATTGTTCTGTTGGCTAACGATAGTTTGCTTATTTTATCATAGTGGAATTACAGCTTTTGGGTTTAGTCTGTACGGCACCAAGCGTGGAGCCATAGCACGAAGTGCTAGTCCGAAGGACTGACCGTTAGGGAATGGCGAAAGGCGTTCTACAAACAAAATTTGTGCTATTTTTTTTAATTTTATACTTGTCATATTTATTCTTTTATCGTATACTTATAGTAATAATTATTTTACTTTTTTTTTAAAGGAGAAAATAATGATTTCGAAGGGAAAAATTATGGTCGAACCGGAAGAAGTTGGCTATGACAGGACTAGGCTCGAGGTTTTGAATTCTCATTTCCGACGCCTTATGAATGAAGGGAAAATTCAGTCGGTAAATTATTGTTTGAGTCGTGACGGAAAGGTGTTTTCAAATACTGCCATTGGAAAAAAGTGTTATGTTCCCGATGATAAAAGACTTCTTGAACCTGATTCTATTCATTGGATTGCTTCTATTTCAAAAATTATTTGTGCTACAGCTATTTTTAAATTGTGCGAAGACGGTTTTATCAGACCTTTGCAGCCTGTTGCCGATATTTTAGAGGAATTTTCGGAAGCTCCTTTTAACGCAATTAATATTTCTCATCTTTTGACGCATACATCTGGATTGTATCCTGACGATGGGTGTTTTCCATATAATTATCCGCAGTATTGGGATTTAGCCAGCCAAACAAAAGAAGGTGAATCTTGGGTTGCAAATGGATTGAAAGCTGGGATTTTCAATAAACCTGGAAAAGAATGGGCATATTGTTCGTTTGGATTTGCTCTTCTTGGTGAAATAATTCACAGAGTAACTGGAATGAACGCTGAAACTTACATCAGAAAAGCGATTTTAGAACCTTGCGGTATGACTAGTTCTGGCTTTATGAATGAATTCGGACGTGGCGAGTTTTCTTTGAAATTTGCAGAAGATTTTTCTAAGAGACTTTACATTCAAAACAGCGAAGATGAAAAATTTTTGGAACAATTGAAATCTTATGTTCCCGGTAAATGGTATGAATCTTTAAACGGTGATGAAAAACTTTGGTTTTCTGTTCCTGGAACTGCGGGTGGTATGTTTTCTACTGTTGAAGATTTGAATAAATTTGGACGCATGCTTTTGAATGGTGGAAAAAATGATGATGGAAAACGTGTTATGGGTAGAAAAGCTATTGAACGCATGACGATGAATTATACTGAAAAAAATATAACAGATAATTGTTGGGGTTCTGGCGGAAATTACAGGATGTATGCTTTGGGACCAGACACAAGATGGAATGCTGACAGTCATTTTTCGAAAGGTTCTTTTTTCCACGAAGGAGCTGGAGCTTGCTGTATTTTGATTGATCCTGTAGAAAAAATGGTAGCAAGTTGGTTTATTCCGTGGGCAAAGGAAGGTTGGTTTCCTGAAGCTTTATTTAATGCAAGTGCTGTAATGTGGAGCGGGTTGATTTAATTAATTAATAAGTACTAAGATTTCTAATCAATTGGAGGATTTCACTATGGAAGAAAAAACTGAAATTACTACTACTATTGATGAAAATGGAAGAAAAACTGTGAACAAAACTGTAGAAAAAACTGTAAAAACTGGCATTTCTTTTGGAAGTGCTTTGGCAATGATTATAAGTTACACTGCCTACAAATCAATTGGTTGGGCTATTTTTCACGGAATTTTAAGCTGGATTTATGTAATATATTATATAATCCGTTATTAGTTTTTTTATTTTTCTGGTATGCACATATTTTTTTCAAAAGTTTTTCTCAATCAGGTGAAAGTATTAGTTCCTTAAAATTACACGACGAAGAAAGTTTCAACTTTCGAGGAGTGTAATTCGTTCGCGTTCTCGCGAACAGTCCAATACGTCGAGTCAAGGCACGCTGTCGCTTAAAGCCTTGACTTCTCCGTTTTT
>SAMEA104315430__coassemble_606_pt1 | contig 14582 bp, 9 predicted proteins | sample SAMEA104315430__metabat2_low_PE_026 | metagenome-assembled genome bin SAMEA104315430 (sample SAMEA104315430) | gut metagenome | biome: Monkey gut; feature: monkey-associated habitat; material: faeces | place: China | collected 2013 | reverse complement strand
GTGGCGAAGACTTTAGGCTGAGCCCAGGGGAAAGGCTTTTCCCCTCCTTTTTTTTGAATAAAGAAAATGGACGAAAAGAAGGACAGACCTTGTTTACACTATTCCTTCGTAAATTACGCCCTGTTCAGCATCTAATGTAACAGAAAGATCATTTTCCAAAGTTTTGTGTGCATCAGGAACATTGCAAATCCAAACCAAATCTGGATTGACGAGTGCAAGATTTTCAGATGAAATATCACATCCACTTTCTGAAACAACACCATCTACAATTCTTAAGGCTGGAATCAAGTTTTCTGTAATGCGCTCACATACAAGAATCAAATGTTTATGAATCTGAAATTTATCCTTAAAAAGAGGGATATCATTTTCGTGAATGACACGACCTTGTGCTTTTTTTCTGTTTTCTTTAGCAGAACCAAAAAAAGTTCCTCTTGCAAGAACATTTCCTACAAGAATCACTTTTATTGTATTCACCATCAGCGGACTTGAGATTGGAATTCCAGCACACATTACAACTTTATCAGAAAGATGAACGGCTTTGCAATCCAAGGCTAATTTAACTGCATTTTGAATCATTGTTTCGGAATCATCTGCCATTTGACACAAAACTGGCGAAATTCCCCACTGAATCATAAGTTGGCGGCACACTTTTTTTTCAGGAGTAACAGCGATTACAATCTGTTCAGGTCGAAAACCGCCTATTATTCTTGCTGTATTTCCATGCAAAGTCGGGACAATGATAGCTTTTGCTCCAAGATTTCGTGCGAGTTTGTAAGCACTGTGTGCAACCATGTGTCCTATTTCGTTTCCAGGTTTATAAGAAGAATCTAAAAGTTTCATGCGATTTAGGTATTCATCTGATACTTCTGTTGTGCGTGTTATCAAAGCCATCATTTTTACTGATTCTACTGGATATTTTCCACCAGCAGTTTCACCACTAAGCATGACTGCATCAGTTCCATCAAAAACGGCATTTGAAACGTCAGTTAATTCAGCACGTGTTGGTCGTGGATTTACAATCATAGAATCAAGCATTTGTGTAGCCGTGATGACAGGTTTTCCTGCAGCATGACACACTCTGATTATTGCTTTTTGAGCCAAAGGAATGCGTTCGGTTGGAAGCTGCACTCCCAAATCTCCGCGAGCAACCATAATTCCATCCGCTTCCTTAACGATTCCTTCTATATTGTTTACACCTTCTTCATTTTCGATTTTTGCGATGATACGGGCATTTGCACCAACGCTTTTCAGATAATTTTTAATTTCTACAACTTCTTCTGGAAAACTGACAAAACTTGCGGCAACGAAATCCACATCCATCTGTGCGCCGAATTTCAAGTCTTCTTTATCTTTTGGAGACATTATCGGAAGACCTGCGTGAACACCTATCAGATTTACATTTTTGCGGCTGCCTATCACTCCATAGTTTTGTGAAGTACAGTAAATTATATCATTCTTTATTTCGTCAACAATTAACTCAATTAATCCATCGGCAATCAGTACTTTTACACCAGGAAACAGTTTCTGACTGCCAGCTTTCCAAGAAAGTGAAATATGATTTGAAGTGCAAAAAGAATCGTCAGCAACCAGTTCGATTTTTTCACCTGCACGAATTTCAATTTTGCCATCATTTTCAACAAGTCCGGTTCTGATTTCTGGACCTTTTGTATCCAAAAGAATTCCAACTGGAATATCTATTTCTTCTGAAATGCGGCGAACCCGTTGCATAGCACTTTTGTGCCATTCATAACTGCCATGCGAAAAATTAAAGCGGGCAATATTCATTCCTGCTCGAATCATTTTGCGAATAGTTTCGTCATTATCGCAGGCAGGTCCAATAGAACAAACAATTTTAGTCTTTCGTGTAAACATGCAGGCATTATACTCTTTTTTATTATTTTGTAAAATATATTATTTGAAAAATCTATGATAGACAATAAGGCAGGATGTGGAAAATTGTTAACAATCTCTGTCCATGCACGTGCTGACTACTGGAATACAAACGTGAATTTTTTTTTGCACGTGCTGTGAGTTTTTTAACGCTTCGCTAAGACTTATAAAAACAAAATCTGGCATCTTTACTAATAGAATCACAGCAAAGCATCACCTTGACAGTCGCCTTTCACAGCTCGCTAACGCTCGGTCCTTCGGACTCGACTTCGTCGCCTGTTCAAGCCTCGGTGCGCTGTTACACTCCAAACCCTGCGCATTCCACACCCAACTGGCGAAAAAAAAACTCATAAAATGGGGACAGACCTCTCTTAAAACTCCTCCCAAGAAAAAACAAGGGACAGACCTTGATTTTATTTAAAAAAATGATACTATCTTTGAATATGAAAAATAGTCCCTCAAAAATCATTAGTAAAATTGCTTTAATTTTCAAAAAGGAAATCATGCTTTCGGTGTCACTTTTGGCAGCTGTCATTTCCCTTTTCATAACACCGCCACAGTTAAAACTTCTGTATGATATTGACTGGAGAACTCTGGCAACTCTTTTCATGTTATTGACCGTTCTGGAAGGGTTCAAAAAAGAACAGATTTTCAATCCCCTGTTAAAAATGACTGAAAAAATCGGTGGGATTACCAGTCTTTCTTTCTTTTTTGTCTTCTGTGTGTTTTTTTCTTCGATGTTCGTAACAAATGATGTTTCACTGATTATTTTTGTTCCTTTGACAATCATTTTGTTCCGTCTGGGAAACAAAGAAAAATATCTTCTGCCAGTTCTGACATTTGAAAACATTGCCGCCATCAGAGGTTCGCTTTTGATGCCGTTTGGCAGTCCTCAAAACCTGTTTTTGTACAGTCAGAGCGGAATCAGTACGTCAGATTTCATCAAGATGATGTTTCCGCTTTGGATTTTCAGCGCATTTTTGCTTGCTGCCTTCATTCTGTTTTTATACCGGAAAGATTTGTCTGAAAAAATAACATATAATCAGACTAAAAACAGCAATTCCAGTAGCACAGTTTCGTTTTCTGGTAACGAATCGAGTAAAAAAAAGAAGATTCTGTACATTTCGCTTTTTGTCGTGGTGATTGCTTCGATTGTAAGCCGCACTGAATTCTGGCCGTTTGTGACAATTGGAGTTGCATTTCTTCTGATAATCTTTGACAGAAAAATCCTTTTGCAGACTGATTATGTGCTTCTGCTAACTTTTTTATGTTTTTTTATTTTTTCATCATCAATCTGCTCAAATCCAGTAATTTCAGAATTCCTGAAGAAAAATGTGTCTGGTCACGAATACCTTTGGAGCATTCTTTTAAGTCAGATGATTTCAAATGTTCCTGCCAGCATTGTTTTATGGCCTTTTACATCAATGCAGAACGGTCTAAGAGCACTTCTTTACGGCCTCGACAGCGCAGGTCTTTGTTCGATAATCGGAAGCCTCGCAAGCGTCATAAACTTAAGGCTTTATACTCGTGAATATCCTGGTCAAGGAAAAAAATTCATCTTTACATTTACATGGATAAGTCTTGTTTTCTTTGCGATTGTAGTTTTGCCTCAGTTATGGTTAATTAATTTTTCTTCATCAAAAAAACAGTCGAGTCAGCAGGAAATTCAAAAAGCGATTGAAATGGAAACAAAAACAAATCAGATTTTTGATGCCATTCCAGTAGAATATAGAAAAAAATGTGAAAATGGCGGAAAAATCGAGCATATCACTTATATTTCCAAGAATTATTTTGGTGATGAAAGTGAAATCGAAAAAAAAGCGAACGTTTATCTTCCAATCGGCTATACACCTTCAAAAAAATATAAGGTTCTTTATCTGATGCATGGAATCGGTGGTAACGAAAACGAATGGGGCATGACTTCTGATGAATCGGTTGTCAAAAAAATCATGGATAATCTTACGATAAAAGGTGAAATTGAGCCTTTCATCATTGTAACACCGAATGGAAGAGCTGGCTTCACTGCAAAACAAGGTTCGAGTGAACCAGCGCATAACTCTTTTTATAAATTCGGTTTGGAACTGCGTAATCATTTGATTCCTTATATTGACAGTCATTATTCAACATATGGTGACAGGGACAGTCGTGCCATGGCCGGACTTTCGATGGGCGGCATGCAAACTATCAACATAGGAATTTGTGAGTGTCTTGATTTAATCAGTTATTTCGGTGCTTTTTCTGCTGCTCCTACTTCTTATAACGCTTCGAAAGTTGCTTCCCACATAAACGCAAACAGTCAGCTCAAAGTGAATTATTTTTACAATATTTGCGGAAAGGAAGACTCTGTTGCTTATGCGGCTCATTTTGATGCGGCAAGACTTTTGCCAAGATTTTCTGAAAACATTGTTGACGGCGAAAACTTCTGCTGGCAGGAAAAATCAGGAGGTCACGATTTTGGAATATGGAATCTGGGATTTTTCAATTTTGCAAAGATTTTTGGAAATCAGGAAAAATAATCTGAATAGTTTAAAAAAACTTACCTGCTTTTTTTGTAAACTGGAATAAAACATCAATAGAATTGATTTAATTTAGAAAATCGTGCTTCTGTTTCTTCCATTTTCTTTTGATTGATACAAAGCATCATCAATTCTTTTGATGACAGTTTGCGGAGTTTCCATAGAATTTCCTAAAATCTGACATCCGCCTATGCTGACTGTAACTTTCAGTTTGTCATCATTTTCGATAACTTCCAGTTTTTCGACAGTCTTTCTGATTCGCTCGGCTACTTGGAAAATGGAATCTTCCTTGCATTCAGAAAGAAGAATGATAAATTCTTCTCCACCAAAACGTCCCACGCAGTCTTCTGTTCGCACGGAAGCCATGAGGGTTTTTGCAATTTCAATCAAAACTCTATCACCAGCAAGATGACCATAAGTATCATTAAAATTTTTAAAATGATCTATATCCAGCATCAAAATTGCCGCAGTTGAATGGTAACGACGGGCTTTTGCTATCTGCTCTTGAATTCGTTTTACAAAATAATCATAAGTGTAAAGTCCTGTTTTGGGGTCGGTAATTGAAGTTCTGTAATTCATTTCATTTTGTAGTGAAATTGAAAAAACAGAAAACATGCTTTTCATATAGTAAATTTCAGATGAATCGTATTTCTGTCCTGTAATTTTATTTCCTAAGATAACAATACCACAAGTTCCACCAATACCTATCAAAGGGATTATGTATTTTGCTTCAATAGATAGAAAATTCTGAGGAAAAATAGATTTATCGATATTATCTAAAAGTTTTTCAAATGGAACAGCCTCGCCATTTACATGGTAATGCAGGTTTGAATCAAAATAATTTTTTAAGACAGGAAAAACTTCATCGCTGAGGCAGATGTCTGTTTTCTGCAGTTGTTTATAGGAATACTGGTGGATTTTATTTACCCTTGGTTCATTTATCAAAAAAACAAGTGTTTCTGGAACAAAATAATCGATAATCCTGGAAATGAGGAATTTTACCATCGGCTCAATGCTCGTATATGTTACAAGCAAGGTCATGTCCTTTATGATGCGCTGCAGCTGTGAATTCTCTTTCTTGAGGTTTTCAAATGAGTTTATTACTCCTGATTTTTGCATAGTCTCAAACTGTTTAATTGAAGATTCTGTTTTTTCCTGCATAATTTTTATTATAACACATTTTCTTTATTTTTTGTATTTTTTTTGGAAAAAAGAACAAAGGATAAATTTTACCGAGTTTTAGCGAAGCGTTAAAAAACCTCGAGGCTCGTGCAAACAAAACTTTCATTGGTATTAAAACAAATAGCACGAGCCAGAGACAAACCCTACAATTTAAACCAAACTCTCACCGAGTTTTAGCGAAGCGTTAAAAAATCTCGAGGCTCGTGCAAACAAAACTTTCATTGGTATTTAAATTTACAGCACGAGCCAGAGGCAGAAATTAATTAATTTAAACTAAATTTTCGTAAATGAATACTCTTAATTAAAATATGCCGAATGCAATATCTGGACCGTTTTATCAGCTTCTTCGTCGTCAACAATCATGCTGATATTTACTTTGCTTGCACCCTGACTTATCATCTGAACATTAATTCCTTCATCTGCAAGAGCATCAAAACCACTTGCCAAAATTGCCGAAGAATGAGCTGCATCACAAATAATTGTAACAATTGCCTTATTTTTACGGACAGAAACCTGACTTGCCTGTTCCAAATCTGCAATCAACCCTGACAAATCTGATTTTGTATTGACCGTAAGAGAAACTGAAACTTCTGAAGTTGCAATTACATCAATACTTATATTCCACTTTAAAAAATTATTGAAAATATGTGCTAAAAATCCTGCCGCACCGAGCATACGTGAACTTACAATATCAATTAAAGTGATGTGTTTAACAGTCGTGATTGCACAAACAGGCGGAACTTTGCCCAAATGTTTTTCCACGATAATTGAACCAGGACTTGTAATATTATAAGAATTTTTTACGCGAACAGGAGTTCCTGTTTTTCTTACAGGAAGCATTGAACGAGGATGCAAAACCTGGGCACCGAACATTGCAAGTTCCTGAGCTTCTTCGTAGGTAACTTCAGGAACAGGTTTTGCTTCTTTTACAACACGAGGATCAGTAGTCAAAATACCATCAACATCTTTCCAAGTCTGTACTTCTTTTGCTCGCATTGCAGCACCAATCATTGTTGCAGTCAAATCTGAACCGCCACGACCTAAAGTTGTGATATTTCCTTTTTTATCTTTTGCAATAAAACCTGTTACAATAGGAATTCTGTCATCCTGAGCATTTTTATAAGAACTAAGATAACGAGGAATATTGTCCCATACTTCATCTAAAAGTTCTGCTGACATAAAATTTGAATCTGAAACAATTCCAATATCCCATGCATCATAAAATTGTGCCGCAATTCCCTGCGATTCAAGGTAAGCAGCCATCATTCTAACAGACATTCTTTCACCAAAAGAAACAAGATAATCTCTTGAACGCTTGCTGATTTCTTTCAACATGGAAATTCCAGTCAAAAGCTGATGTAATTCTGACAAAAGCGATTCAATGGCCTCAATATTCACACCAAGTTCATTTGCAGTTTCTTTATGAAGTTTTGCAACTCCTTCAACATCCACAACACCTTCTACAGCCTTATCGGCAGCTTCCAAAAGATGGTCAGTTGTGTCACCCATTGCAGACAAAACAACTGCAGGACGTTCATTTTGATATGCTTTTATTATAGAAGCAACATGTTTAATCCTTTCAGCATTTGCAACTGATGAACCGCCAAATTTCATTACTATCATAAAAAATTCCTTTCAGGTTAAATGACATTTTTTTATTTAATTTTATATTTTGGATGGTTTGTACATCGCAAACATTTTGGAACTGACTATGCAATATCTCTAAATCTTTGCAAGACAAATTATCATCCACATTTAAAAAACTAAAATCAATTTTATTATATCAAATTGCTTTGTTAAATAAAAGTAAAATCAGCAGTTTGTGTCGGAATATCCACTTTTTTCATTTTAAGCATTTTGATTTCATTAAATTCAATCTGCATACAGTTTTTCATTATTGTCTGCATATCCAACTGTGGAATCAAAAACAGAGCATCATTTCCTCGTTTATCGATACAAAATCCCTCATATTCATTTTCAGGATTTTGCAATAAATAAACAAGTTTCCAATGTGTATCACTAAATCGACTGGCTTTTTTTGCTGCAATTGAAGCAGCATCACCGGCAGCAACACGTTCCAGCATTTCATCTTTTCCAAGCAAATGTCGTTTATCAATAAAAGCCCTAAGTTGTTGATGTGCAATCAAATCACCATATCTTCGCAAAGGTGAAGTCACCTGGCTATAAAAAGAAACTCCAAGTCCCGCATGAGGAGCTGGAGTAATGCCAACAGAACGTTTCCTCATACATTTGATTTTAGCAAAATTTCCCGCCCACCCTTGCGGAATGTTATCAGGAAAATCAGGTTTTTCTTGACTTACATACGGAAAAGGAATCTGATTCTTAAAAGCAAATTTTGCGGCACCTTCACCAGCCAAAATCATGCATTCTGCAACCATTTCGTTACTTTCGTATTTTTCATCAGGTTCTACAGTAACCTTTTTTGTAACTTTATCCACAAATATACTTACTTCAGGCATCTGGATAGTAACAGCACCGTTTTTTTCACGTCGAGTTTTATTCTTTCTGGCAAGTTCAAAAATCACTTTCAATTCGGGTGAATCTTTCTGCTGTTCTGCCTGTGCATAAGTTAATCGTTTTACATTAACAGTAGTTTTAAAAACATCACAATCAACAATTTGACTTTCGTCATCAAGTGCAATTCTAAATGAAAGAGCGTTCGAAGGATTTTTCAAACCTAAAGCATAATCTTCCAAGCAACTTTCACAAAGCATTCGAGATGCTCCCTCTGGAATGTAAAGTGTTGTTCCTCTATCTCGCGCTGCAATATCTATAGAAGAATCCGGTTCCACAGAACTCGCAGGGTCAGCTACATGCACCCAAAGATATTTTCCATCAAAACTTATTGCATCATCAGGATCAGTAGAATTTTCACCGTCAATTGCATACGCAACATCATTTAAAACAAGACGTTCTTCTTGTGGCATTTTTCCAAGCTGATCACGCGCAGAATCGAAACTAAAACCGTATCTCGTAGGATAAGGATTTTTTGTGATATCCCAAATTCCAGTTTCAATCAACAATTGATGGGCTTTTTCAACAGTCTGCGGAATTTTTGCTTCAGCAAGAACCTTAGACTTATCAGTTTTGCACAAAGCAAATGCTTCGACTTCGCCCATATATTTTGCATCAGATGGCAAATCAAGTTTTCTGTTTTTAAGACGCTCAAAAAATGCAGCTTTTATCTCACTTTCGTGTTCTTTTTCGTATTTTTTTTGATTGATTTGCTTGATTTCTTCTTGACTGCGTGGAATGAAAACAATTTTTCCAGTTTTTAAATCTTCTGTCGAAATAGCAAAATGTACATCATTTATGAGTGCAGAATAAAATGCCCATGATTCATCAGCAACAAAAGCATTCCTAGCATATTCTGAAAGTTCTTCAAAAGAAAGAGGTTGATTTTCAGTCGATGAATCTGACTGCAAAAGTTCATACACTTCTTGTATCTGATTTTGCATTTTATCATCTCTAAAAGAAAGTAAATTTTCCAAAGAAGACACAGGACCTTCGTGTAAAACTACAAGGTCTTTTTCACGAACTTTTTGTTCATTATAAACTGCTTTTTTTCCAGTAGGAGAAGCTGGCTGTGAACAATATTTGATTATATATTTATCAGCTTCAATATCATTTATTACCGCAACCGAATTTTTATACAAAACAACAGTATTTTTTTTCATGATGATAATATACAAAAAAAGTCCTGCTTTTTACAAGAACTTTTGCAAAAAACAGGACTTTTTTATAGAATTAATAAAATTACATTAAAACTAAATCAATAACGAACTATCGTCTGTAAGTCCAATAAAGACCAGTTGCCCAAACCTGATATGCATTATTGTTATATGCAACTCTGTGTTGGAAATCAAAAGCTACAGAAAGTTTATGTCTGTTATTGATGATGTATGTAAAATCAGGTCTTACATCCAAAATAAAACCACCAGTCCAATCATTTTTCCAATCAGTATCTCTTGATCCCCATGCCAAAGATGTAAATCCACCTAAAATACAAGTTTTATTGATTCCCCATTCAATACGTCCACCTGCATAAAAAGCCGGTGTATAATTTGCTTCTCTATAGAATGTTACACCTGCTTCTGGGCGAATCAAAAGATTTTTTACAGGATAGAAAGAAATTGTTGCACCAGTTCCCCAAGTTTTATAATAATCATCAACATTTCCTAGATTCTGTATTTCTAAATATGCGTCGATAATCACTTTTTGAAGATTTAATGTCAATCCAGTATAAAAATCAGCATAAGAAGTACAAACATTTTCAAAAGCAACACTTGCACGGAAAACATCAACAGGCTGAATTGCAAAAGCAGCATTGAAAAAAGGTTTATCTGTTGTAACACCACTTGGAATAGAAATTCCAGCTTCTATCATATCTCCATAACGATAACGAATTCCCAAAGCATGATTTGCATATTGATTATCATAATGAGTATATCCAACCACATCAGCGCTACCAGGAACACCTTCTTTTAATCCTCCCTGAACAATATGAGTTAATGGTTCCCAATAGTAGCCTCCACAAACAGGAGCAGGACCAATTTTCCATGCAAGACGTGTTCCCATTCCAAAATCTAAATCATTTTTATCTTTTGAAATTGCATTCCAAACAAAATTTACATAATAACTTTCAGTTTCGCCAGTTGTATTCCAACCACCTTGTGAAGAATGATTTGTATACCAGAAAGGAGTTCTCTGTGTATTTGTGAAAGTAATCGAAGAAAAAGCATTGTTTGCATCCCAGTTAGTTTCTGCAGCCCAGTTCAACATTCCTTCAATCGTAAACTGTGCTATATCTACACGAGCCTGCAAAGTGTTATACAGTCCATAAAAACGCACTCCAGAACTTTTATAAGGGTCAACAGGATTTAAAACTACAGTAGGATACTGCTGTCCAAAACCAGTCCACATAGTATTTTGAACACCAGCTTTAGGCAAAACTTGTGAAAAAACTGATAAAGTTAAAACACTTAATCCACAAAGAAAAGAAATAATTTTTTTCATAAAAAATACTCCATTTGAAAAAATAATTTTGTAAAAAAAAAGGTGCATCCTTGCAAAGATACACCTTTTATAATAATAATTTTTGAAAAAAACGTCAAACGTTATAAGGGAATTTCCCTATCAAAGCTTCAAAATTACCATTTCTTTTCAATCTGATCACAGATATTCAATTCGCCTTCTTCCATAGAGAAGAATTTTGCTTTTTCCATATTTGGAACCACATTTACAGAATCACCCAAACGGAAGTCTGCATTTGCTGTTGTTTTTGCAATGATAGACTGACCTTTGTTTGAAACAAGGTACAAGTGTGTTTCAGCACCAAGTGGTTCCTTGTTTGTAATTTTCATCTGCATATCATCTTTTGCAGCTGGTTTTTCAACATAAGTCAAATCTTCTGGACGAATACCGAATGTAACTTCTTTATTTACATAATCTTTAAGGTATTTAGCCTGTTCGTCTGTTGGATTGATTTCGAAAGAACCTTCATCACAAACGATTTTTCCATTCTTTTCAAGAACTTTTACTGTCAAGAAGTTCATTGGAGGTGTTCCGATAAATCCTGCAACGAATTTGTTGATTGGGTTATTGTACAAGAACAATGGAGCACCAATCTGCTGGATAATACCATCTTTCATAACAACGATTTTTGTACCCAATGTCATAGCTTCAATCTGGTCATGAGTTACATAAATCATTGTTGCCTGAAGTCTGTTGTGAAGAGCAGCCAATTCAGAACGCATTGTTACACGAAGTTTTGCATCCAAGTTTGACAAAGGTTCATCGAACAAGAATACTTTTGGATTACGAACGATAGCACGACCTACTGCAACACGCTGTCTCTGTCCACCAGAAAGAGCCTTTGGTTTACGGTCAAGATACTGTGTAAGGTCAAGCTGTTTTGCAGCTTCGCGAACACGACGGTCGATTTCAGCTTTATCCATTTTACGAATCTTCAAACCAAATGCCATGTTATCATAAACAGTCATATGTGGATAAAGAGCGTAGTTCTGGAATACCATGGCGATATCACGATCCTTTGGAGGAACATCGTTCATTTCAACGCCATCGATAAACAATTTACCTTCAGAAATGTCTTCCAATCCTGCAATCATACGGAGAGTTGTAGATTTACCACAACCAGATGGTCCTACGAATACACAGAATTCTTTGTCTTCAATTGTGATATTAGAATTTGTAACGGCACGAACACCACCGTCATAAATTTTTCCAATACCTTTAAGTTCTACTTTTGCCATTTTTGTTTGGCCTCCTTATAGGGTTATATTATTAGTTTTATTTTATGATGATTTGGAGCATAAGTCAACAAAAATATATGATATTTTTTGAAAAAAAACTTACGATTATATGGAAAAGAATTGTTTTTGGTGTGCAATTATTTCTGCACAAAAAGGGACACGAGGAACAAACGTAGTCTTAGAGATCTGTCCCTGTTTTATGCTGTTTTAAATGGGGACAGACCTTGTTTTTATTGTTTAATTCATAATTCTTTAATTAAGGTCTGTCCCCATTTAAAACAAGGTCTGTCCCCATTTTTACATTATTTTTTTTATGTTCATTATGTTTTTGTTTAAAAAAAGCTGAAAAATGCCGAAAATATTGATATGGCAAAAAACAGTTATGAAAAACCAGATTTTTGGTCGCAGAAAGCTTTTTCAGAAGGATATCCTGCAAGGTCTGTATATAAACTGAAAGAAATTGATGAAAAATTTGGATTTATAAAAAAAAATTATACAGTTTTGGATTTGGGATCGGCTCCAGGCAGCTGGACTACATTTTTGCTGCGCAAAATGGAAGGGTCTGGAAAAGTTGTTTCCTGCGATTTAAATCCTCTTTCCAAATCTGTAAAAGGCGATAATCTTTTTTTTATTCAAGGGGATTTAAATGATGCTGACATCAGAAATCAGATAAAAAATCATGGACCTTATGATTTGGTAGTTTGCGATGCCGCTCCAAAAACTACTGGAAACAGGACTGTTGATACTGCAAGAAGTGAACAGCTAGTAGAAATGGCAATATGGTATGCGCAAGCCATGCTTAAGCAGAATGGAAATTTTGCAGTAAAAATATTTCAAAATGGTGACCAGCAGAAACTTTTAAAATCTATGAGAGAGATTTTTAGCAGTGCGAAAGGGTTTAAACCAGAAGCCTGCCGTTCTGAATCTTTTGAAACTTATCTGATTGGAATTAATAAAAAATGAGGCTTATATTATGGAAGAAATCTATCAATATAGTGATGATAAAACAAAACTGATTGAAAAAAAATCCTTTTATCCTTTCAAAAAACGTAGTATAATGAATAAATTGGAAAAAGGTCTTTTTATGTTTTCTCATTCACGTACTGCAAAAATAATTAGTTTTTCTATTGTAGGATTTTGTGCCGGTTTATGTCTCACGTTAATAACTTTTTTGTCTTTTGACAAACCTAATCATAAACGTGGTGTCGGCGGTTACGAAACTTCAGTACTTCCTGAATTAGATGAAAACATTTCTTCTTTGCTTTCTGAACTTTATGAAACAGAAGAATCTGATGAAAATGAAAATCCACTTAATAATTTATTTCAGGATGATGATTCTATTTCTCAAAACGAAGAGCCTTCTCCATTAACTTATCAAACATACCGAGTCAAATCTGGTGATATGATTGGTTTTATTGCAGATGAATTCAATGTTACACAGGATACCATAATCAGCGTGAATAACATCAAACAGTCAAGATTAATTCAACCAGGGCAGTATTTAAAAATTCCTTCTATGCCAGGAATTATCTATACTGTTAAGAAAAATGGAGAAACTGCTGAATCGATTGCAAAAAAATATGATATTAATGCAGAAAAATGCGCCTTTGTAAACAATCTAAATATTTCTAGTGAACTGAATGCCGGTTCTGTTGTTTTTGTGCCTGATGCAGAACTTGACTGGGCCACAAGACAGGAAATCAATGGCGACTTATTTAAAAAACCTTTACATTCAAGATACTGGCTTTCTTCACCTTACGGATGGAGAGATTCTCCTTTTTCTACTGGAAAAAGAACTTTCCATGGTGGTCTGGATATGGCTACTTCCCAAGGAACTCCTGTTTATCCTGCATTGGATGGAAAAGTTACAGCTGTTGGATTTAATTCAACTTACGGAAATTATGTGATTATTTCTCATCATTCAGGATATAAAACTTTGTATGCTCATATGAGTACGGTGAACTGTAAAAAAGGAAATTTTGTATATACAAACACAATGATTGGACGTGTAGGTTCTACAGGAATGAGTACAGGTCCTCATTTACATTTTACTGTCTATAAAAATGGAAAAACTGTCAATCCAAGCCTTCTTCTGAATTAAAATAAGGGTATCTTGAAAAACTGAAGTTTTACGAGGTTCCCATAAATGAAAAAAAATGATTTTTTATTGATTTATGTAATTGACTTTTTTTTCGTAAAATGATATTATAATTAAACATTTTGGTGTGGTACCCAAGCGGTAAGGGATCGGTCTGCAAAACCGCTATTGGTAGGTTCAACTCCTATCCACACCTCGAAAGACACTGACATTTTGTTGGTGTCTTTTTTTTTATCAGCAAAGCTCACCTAGTCAGTCGCCTTTCACAGCTCACTAACGTTCGGTTACAAACTATGCAAAATAAATCACTTACCATAACACACCTAATTCTTCTTACAGCATAGTTTGTAACTCCTGCTAACGCAGTCCTGTTCAAGCCTCGGTACGCCGTTTCACATAAACCCCTGCAAATCTCATACACAACTGGCGAAGGCACGTACTGTAAAATCACACAACGCAAAAACATTGCCGCATACATGCTCTTTTGAAGTATTAAAACAGAATAAAACGGGGACAGACCTTGCGACAAGTGTTTATTTAATCAAAATAGGGACAGACCTTATTTTCACGAGTTTTTTAGCGTATGCGTTAAAAAAAACTCGA
>SAMEA104315430__coassemble_596_pt1 | contig 14813 bp, 13 predicted proteins | sample SAMEA104315430__metabat2_low_PE_026 | metagenome-assembled genome bin SAMEA104315430 (sample SAMEA104315430) | gut metagenome | biome: Monkey gut; feature: monkey-associated habitat; material: faeces | place: China | collected 2013 | reverse complement strand
CATATAATAAAATATAATATCATAATACCTTTTATGTTTCTATCACAAAAAAATGACACCCAATAATTTCTGCCAGAGTGCCATCAATTCCTATATATATACCCTTACTTCAAATCCGTTCTTGAATATGAATCTTATATCGTCCTTTGCCTTTACGATCACTTCCTGCAAAAGGCTGCTCCAAATCCCGGCATCGAACTCGTAGGTTAAGCCGTCCTGCTTCACCAAAGTTCGAATGAAGCCTTTGAACAATTCTCCCTTTACCTTCTTACTTTCAATCTGTTCTACGATGCTATCCTGTAAATCCCTGTCAAGCGAATCCTTCTCACAGACTATTTCCATCATAACTTTGGTGTTGCCAAGAATCTCATTCCGCCATTGAATAATAATCGACCCCCGATTTATCTGTACGAAACACCTTCGTTCCTGACTTTTCAAGCCTTTCAATTGTTTCTTCGTGAGATTGTCCGTAGCGATTCGTTATTTTTAAAGACAAAAGAATTCTTCTGTGCTAAAATTTAAATATGAGCAGAGGAGTAAGTGATAAAATCACATTCAAGCCGTACAACCAGAATGAACAGTGACTCCTACCACCGAGCCTGGATGAACTTGTACCGGAAAATCATTTTGTAAGAATTGTAAGTAAAACTGTAGATGAACTTCGGATAGAAGAAGTATTTGCAAAATACACAAAAGGCGGCGGAGCAAGCCATTATAATCCGGTGATGCTTTTAAAAGTCCTTGTTTACTGTTACATGACAGGAACTTATTCTTCAAGACAGATTGCAAAGCAGTGCCGCGAGAATGTAAACGTAATGTGGCTCACAGGATTCCAGAAACCTGACTTCAGGACAATCAATAAATTCCGCAGTGAAAAATTAAAAGACTCAATCGAAGAAATCTTTGCTGCCACTGTAAAGCTTCTCAATAAAAAAGGCTATGTCAGCCTGGAAAAATATTTTGTCGACGGGACTAAAATCGAAAGTGCCGCAAACAAATACACTTTTGTCTGGAAGAAGGCGGTCGAGAAGAACGAAAAAAAACTTGATGAAAAACTCAGAATATTTCTGAATGATGTAGATGAAATCACCCGTAAAGAAAATCAAGTTTACGGAGATATGGATTTTGCAGAAACAGGAGATAATGTTCCAGCAACAAGTGAAGACATAAAAGCTGCGAAGGCTGAAATCAATAAGAAGCTTGAAGAAATAAACGGTCTTTATAAATCTAGGTCTGTCCCTTTTTTCTCAATTCCCCTCTTTTTATATAGAGCAAAAGTTCATTTTAGTTTATAATGCTTCTTAATTTAGGAATTTTTATTCCATAATGGAGGATTTTTTTTATGAAAAAGATTTTGCTTACAACATTAATTGCATCTCTTTGTTTAACCGCAGTATTTGCTGCACCAAAAAAAGCAAAGAAATCTAAATCAAAAGCAAAAACAATCAAGATTGGTGTAATCCAGCTTGTTGAACATTCCGCTTTGGATGCAAACTACAAAGGTTTTGTAGAAGGACTTGCCGAAGCTGGTTATGTTGACGGAAAAAACATCAAAATTGACTATCAGAATGCACAGGGAGAACAGGCAAACTGTGTTACTATCGCCCAAAAATTAATCAACGATAGAGACGATTTGATTTTTGCAATTGCAACACCAGCTGCTCAAGCAGTTGCTAATCTTACACAAGATATTCCTATTCTTGTTTCCTCTGTAACAGATCCTGAATCTGCTAAACTTGTTAAATCAAACGATGCTCCTGGCGGAAATGTTTCTGGTACTTCAGATTTAACTCCATGTGCAGCTCAGATGAAACTTTTGAAACAACTTGTTCCAACTGCAAAAACTGTCGGCATGCTTTACTGTTCAAGTGAACAAAATTCTTATTTCCAGATTGCTTTGGCAAAAAAAGCCTGTGATGAACTTGGCCTTAAATATGTCGATGCTACAGTTTCTAACTCTAATGAAATTCAGCAGGTTACACAGTCATTGTGTGGAAAAGTTGATGCTATTTATTCTCCAACAGACAATATGATTGCTGCAGGAATGGCTTTAGTTGCTCAGGTTGCAAATGAAAACGGAATTCCTACAATTGTTGGTGAAGAAGGAATGGTAAATGCAGGTGGTCTTGCAACTTATGGTATCAACTACTATGAACTTGGAAAACAGACTGCAAAAATGGCTGTGGAAATTCTTGAAGGAAAAAACACTCCTGCAAAAATGCCAATCCAGTATCTTGATTCATGCGATTTGAAAGTTAATGAAGAAACTGCAAAAATTTTAGGAATTACTATTCCTGCTGATTTGAAATAATTTTCTGTGAGCGCTGGGAAGGGCACCGAAGGTGGTCACCGCAACGAGCGTAGCGAAGTGAGGAGACTGAGCGTTAGCGAACCCTGGACATAGCGACCCGAAGGGGCACAGCCAAAATACTAAGACAAATATACAATTATTAATTTTTTTATTTTGGGTGGCTTTTTGCTTGCTTCGACTTCGCTCAGCAACCAAAAAACAGGCTATTCGGGGTTACGCTATCGCTTCATTCCTTCGCTATCGCTTCGGAACGGCTTCGCCGCCCCTACTATCCTTGCCACATTTTAAACTCAGAATTGAGTTTAAATAAAAAAGAGATTTTTTACTTTGTTTATTTAATTAAACGGGTATTAATCTCTTTTTTTTTGTTTAAAAATAGTTTATAATTGTAATATTATTGTTTTTTTTGGAGAAATAAATGCCTATTTTATCTGCTATGGAAGGTGCGGTTTCTCAAGGAATTCTTTGGGGACTTATGACTTTGGGAGTTTATTTTACTTTTAGGATTTTGAATGTTGCCGATATGACTGTTGATGGCAGTTTTGCGACTGGTGGTGCCATTACTGCGGTTTTGATTTGCAAGGGTATGAATCCTGTTTTTACTTTGCTTTTTGTTTTTATTGCAGGAACGATTTGCGGACTTATCACTGGATTTATGAATACCAAGCTGAAAATCAATATTTTGCTTGCAAGTATTTTGACTCAAATTGCGTTATATTCTATCAACATTCGCATTATGGGAAAGGCTAATACGCCGCTTTTAGGAAACCCAACTATGATGTCGCAATTGAAAACTCTTCTTGGTGGAAAAATTACTACTACAACGTGTTCTCTTTTGATTGGTATAGTTGTGATTGCAATTATTATTGCTCTTTGTTATTGGTTTTTCGGTACAGAATATGGTAGTGCAATCAGAGCAACTGGTAGTAACGAAAATATGGTACGCGCTCTTGGTGTAAATACTGATACAACAAAAATTATTGGGCTTATGCTTGCTAATGGTCTGGTTGCTGTGTCTGGTGCGCTTGTAGCTCAGAGTCAGGGATATGCTGATGTAGGAATGGGAACTGGTACTATTGTTATTGGACTTGCTTCAATTATCATTGGTGAAGTTATTTTTGGTTCGCATTTTGGATTTTGGTATACTCTGATTTCTGTTGTGTTTGGTTCGATTATTTACAGAATTGTTATTGCTGTAGTTCTTCAGTTAGGTTTAAAATCTACAGACTTAAAACTTTTGACAGCTTTGATTGTTGCAATTGCACTTTCTGTTCCTGTGTTTAAAAGCAAAATTGACAAACGTCGCCGTGCATATAAAGGTCCTGAAAACGAAGTTGATACTCGCCATGCTGATGATGAATTTAAACATGGTGATTACACAAACTGATTTTTTTAACGATTTTTAGATTTTTATTGATTTAGAGGCGAATAAAACGAGGTCATTATGTTAAAACTTACAAATATTACTAAAACTTTTAATCCAGGAACTATCACTGAAAAAAAAGCTTTGCGTGGAATTGATTTGGAGCTTGATGACGGTGATTTTGTAACTGTCATTGGTGGTAATGGTGCTGGAAAATCTACTTTGCTTAATTTGATTGCTGGTGTACATTATACTGATACTGGCTCTATTCTACTTGATGGTATGAATCTTACTGGCAAACCTGAATATTACAGAGCAAAATTTTTAGGACGTGTTTTCCAGGATCCTATGATGGGTACTGCAGCAAATATGGAAATCGAGGAAAATCTTGCAATGGCTATGCGTCGCGGCAAAAAAAGAGGGCTTTCGTGGCATATTAAAAATGATGAGCGTAAACTTTACCGCGAAAAACTTGCACTTTTAGATTTGGGGCTTGAAAACAGGATGAATGCTAAGGTTGGACTCCTTTCTGGTGGTCAGCGTCAGGCTTTGACTCTTTTGATGGCAACCTTGCAAAAACCAAAAATTCTTCTTTTAGATGAACATACTGCTGCTTTGGATCCAAAGACTGCAAAAAAAGTGTTAGAATTAACTGAAACTTTCATAAAAAAAGACAATCTCACTACTTTTATGGTAACTCACAATATGAAAGATGCAATTCGCTACGGTAATCGTCTTATTATGATGATGGACGGAAAAATTGTGTATGATGTTCGTGGCGAAGAAAAACAGAAACTTACTGTGGAAGATTTGCTTGCAAAATTTAGTGTAAGCGGTGTTGTGAGCGACAAACTTTTAGGATAAATCATCTATTTCTCTTTTTTTTATAAAATTGTTTTATTCCACAAAGTAAGGTGTGTCCCTGTTTATAAAGTTTAAAAAGGGGACACACCTTGAATTGTAAACACAATTTCTTTTGAGTTTTGGCTGAAGTGGATTTTCATTTGTAAATGGGGAAAAAAACAGCCAAAACTCGCAGCTCCTGCAAACAAAACGCACATTGGTATTTTAGTTTTCAACATGAGCAGGGACAGAGTTTGATTTTTATTTTTTACTATTGTAAACTTAATACTTGTTTTAAAGTTTACAATAGGATATAGTCTTGTATACTATGAAAAATAAAAATTTACTTACAGTTGCATTTATTGCGTTGTTTGCTGCGATTGTCTGCATTGGTTGTTTTTTGCGTATTCCGTTGGGACCTATCCCAATTGTACTGCAAAATAGTCTTTGTATATTAACAGGAGCTTTGATTGGTTCTTATTTGGGTGGAGCACCTACTGCGCTTTTTCTTACAGCAGGCTTGATTGGGCTGCCAGTTTATTCTGGTGGCACAAGTGGTGTTGCTGTTTGGGCAGGTCCTACTGGCGGTTTTTTACCCGGCTATCTGATTGGAGCAATCGTTACTGGATTTATTGCAGGAAAACCTTCCGTTTCTGAAAAGAAAATTTCTTGGAAAACTGCACTTCGCATCAGTATTGCTATTTTTGCAGGAATGGTTGTATTATATGTGCCAGGCATTTTCCATTTTGCAAGATGGGCTCAAGCCGCAGGAAAAGTTCCAATCGAAAAAACTGCTTTTAGTTACACAATGGCGGCTTGTGTAATTCCTTACATTCCAGGCGATTTATTGAAAATTGCAGTTTCTATTCCAATCGCACTGAAAGTAAGGCCTGTTTTGGCTCAATATCTTTTCACTGGAAAAAAAGACAATAATTAAATCAAATGGCTGAAATTCCGCTATTCTTTGACTTATTATTTCAGTCTGACGATTCAAAAGAGGAAAAAGTTTGATAAAGATTCAGAATATTTCGAAAGTATTTACAACTGGTCTTGAAAGAAAAATCGCCCTTGATGATGTTTCATTTGAAATCCCAGAGGGAAAATGCATCATTATTGGCGGTGAAAATGGTTCTGGTAAAAGCGTTTTAATGTCCATTATAGCAGGTCTTGATGACGCTGATAAAGGAACCGTTGATTTAGCAGGAAAAAGAGTTGGTCTTGTTTTTCAAGAAGCTGAAACTCAAATTCTTGGTGAAACTCCCAGAGAAGACGTTGCTTTTGGTCCAAAAAATCTTGGCATCAAAGGAAAAAAACTGGAAGAATGTGTAAAAATCGCTTTGGAAAAGACTGGACTTTGGGAAAAAGCTGATTTTCCTGCACGATTTCTGTCTGGTGGAGAAAAACGGCGTCTTGCAGTTGCATGTATGCTTGCCATGAATAATCCTGTTATCATTTTAGACGAACCTTATGCAAATCTTGATTATTCTGGTGTTCGTCAAGTTAATCAACTTATCAAAAACTTGAAAGATGAATGCAAAACTATCATCATTTTAACACACGAAATTGAAAAGTGTTTAGGTCTTGCTGATTTATTCATCGTCCTCTTTCGCGGAAAAAAAGTATTTGAAGGAACTCCTCAAATGGCTTTGCAACAAAACCTGGAGCAATGGAACATCAAAAATCCGGTATGCAGTTATAAATCTTTGCAGGATTTTGTTTGGTAATCTGGTGGACTTATGGCGCAGAAATATTCGGCATTTTCATACATCAGTGGAAATTCTTTTTTGCATAAGTGTCCCAGTTGGATAAAAATCCTATTTATCCCAGTGATTAATATTCTTTTTCTTTTTTTACCTGCTTATTTTTGTTTATTTCTCATCATTCTGCAGATTTCTATTTCATTTTTACTGAAATTTTCATTCAAGCAACAGCTTGCTGATTTAAAACCGGTCATTTTTTATGCTTTTCTTCTGTTTTTGATGGAAGTTTTTACTTGTATTTTCAGTGAACAAACTTCGTTTACCCAACGATTTAATTTTCAAACTCAGAAAGAAAGTATATTTCTGCTTTTAAAACTTTTTTGTATGATGCAAAGCGCTTCGCTTGTTTTTAAAACCTCCACTTCACTTCAACTTCGAGATGGAATAGAAAAAATTGAACTTTGTCTCAGGAAAACTCTACATCTGAAGGAGAAAACGTCTTTTACAAATGCAATTTCCATGTTTTTGAATTTTATTCCAATGGTTACAAAAATCTGGGCTCAAACTCAAAAGGCATGGTTTGCAAGAGGCGGTAAAAAATCTGTAAAAATGTATTTGACACTTTTGCCAGTTTTATTTTCTGTAGGGATGAAAAAGGCTTGGAACACAGCACGTGCAATGGAAGTGAGAAATGCGTAAATAAACACAATGTTTTTTAATTTAGACTTAGTGAGCTTAGGTCTGTCCCCATTATTTAAGGGTGAATCAAGGTGTGTCCCCTTTTTTCTAGTTTATCTTTTTGTAAACAGGGACAGACCTTGGGGGTACTAGGGTTAAACGAGGTCCGTCCCTATTTAAACGAGGTATGTCCCCATTTACAATCTTTTCTAGGTCTGTCCCCATTGATACCCATTAATACATTCATAAAAAACACAAAACTTGGAGCCAGGGACAGACCTCACATACAATGAATTCGCTTAAAATGAATTGCGGATTTTTTGAAAAAATTATATAATCATTTTTTATGAAATACGGTTTTGATAATGATAAATATTTGCAGATTCAGTCGGAGCATATAAAAGAAAGAATTTCCAAATTTGGTGACAAACTTTATTTGGAATTTGGTGGTAAACTTTTTGACGATTTTCACGCATCAAGAGTTTTGCCTGGTTTTATGCCTGACAGCAAACTTAAACTTTTGATGCAACTTTCTGATGTTGCAGAAATTGTGATTGTAATCAGTGCAATTGATATTGAAAAAAACAAAGTTCGCGGTGATTTGGGCATTACTTATGATAAAGATGTTTTACGTCTGCGTGATGAATTTCAAAATCGGGGGCTTATGGTAGGCAGCGTTGTAATTACTCATTACACCGGGCAGGAAGCTGCAAAATCTTTCAAAAATAAACTCAAAAAAATGAATATTAAAGCTTACTATCATTATACAATTCCGGGATATCCTTCAAATGTTTCTTTGATTGCCAGTGATGATGGATTTGGTAAAAATGATTATATCGAAACTACCAGACCACTTGTTGTAGTCACTGCGCCAGGACCTGGTTCAGGCAAAATGGCAACTTGTTTAAGTCAGCTTTATCACGAAAATAAACGCGGTATCAAAGCCGGTTATGCAAAATTTGAAACTTTTCCAATCTGGAATCTTCCTTTGAAACATCCTGTAAATCTTGCTTATGAAGCAGCAACTGCCGATTTGAACGATGTGAATATGATTGACCCTTGGCATTTGGATGCTTACGGCAAAACTACTGTAAATTATAATCGTGATATTGAAATTTTCCCAGTTTTAGATGCAATTTTTAAAGGAATTTATGGTTCAAATCCTTATAAATCACCTACTGATATGGGTGTAAATATGGCTGGTCTTTGCATTTTTGATGATGAAGTATGCAAAGAAGCATCACGTCAAGAAATTATCCGCAGATATTACAATACATTAAATCTTTTGGTTGAAGGCAATGCATCTGAATCTGAAGTAAACAAGCTTGAACTTTTGATGAAACAGGCGGGTGTCACAACTGATGACAGAAAAGTGACTGTAGCTGCAAAAGAACGCGGTGCTAAATCAAAAGTGCCGACTGCTGCCATTGAACTGGAAGACGGTACAATCATCACTTCAGAAACTTCTGATTTGCTTGGAACGAGTGCAGCCCTTATTTTGAATGCGACAAAACATCTTGCAGGCATCGACCATAAAGTTAAACTTATTCCGAAGGAAATGATTGAACCTATTCAAAAAATGAAAGTGACTTATTTAAGTGGAAACAATCCTAGACTTCACACAGATGAAGTTCTTGTTGCCCTGGCAATGCTTTCTAAAACGAATGAAAATTGTTTCAAAGCCCTAGAGCAGCTTCCAAAACTTAGAGGTTGTCAAGTTCACACAACAGTAATGCTTAGCGAAGTAGATAGAAAAATTTTCAAAAAACTGGGTGTTGATTTAACTTGTGAACCAGTCAGCAAAAAACAAAAATCTTTGATTGGATAATATCGAAACTGAGTTTATCAATTTTTTCTTAATATTAATGGGGATTTTATGAAAATTGTAAATGGAAATGAACTTTCAATAGAAGATGTTTGTGAAGTTGCTTACAATAATGAAGAAGTCAATTTGCCAGAAGATAAGGCTTTTTGGGAAACTCTCGAAAAATCCCGCAGTTTTCTGGAAGATTATATTGCAACTGGAGTGCCAACTTATGGTGTTACTACGGATTTTGGTGACAGTTGTCATAATCAGATTAGTGTGGATAAAGCTGGCGAACTTCAACGTGATATTTGTACTTACCACGGAATAGGACTTGGACCAAAATTTGATCATGAAACTGGTCGTGCTGTTGTTCTTGCAAGATTGAACGGAAATGTGAAAGGCGGGCATTCTGCTATCCGCCCTGAACTTGCAAAAATGATGGTGACAATGCTAAACAAAGACATCATTCCTGTTATTCCTCAGCTTGGTTCAGTTGGTGCTTCTGGAGATTTAACACCGCTTTCTTATCTTGCGGCAGCTATCATGGGGGAACGAAAAGTTTATTATAAAGGTCAAATTGTTCCGACAATGCAGGCTTTTGAAGCAGAAGGCATAAAACCACTTCCAATTGAAGCTAAAGAAGGTCTTGCTTTAATGAATGGAACAAGCGTTATGACGGCTGTGGCAAGTTTAGCATGGAAAAAAGCTGAACGGCTTGCAAAAATTTCTGATTTTTTGACAGCGGTAACTTCTGAAATCACACGCGGAAAAGATACTCCTTTTGTAGCAAAGGTGAGTGAAATCAAAAATCATAAGGGACAGTGCGAAAGTGCTGCTTATGTTTACAACATCATAAAGGATTCAAAACGAGTTTTCCGCTATGAAGATTTTTTAAAAACGCAGATTGAAAGTCTTGACGGCAAAGGTTTCGTTGCACAGCAAAATAAAATTCAAGATAGATATTCAATTCGTTGCGCTCCTCAGATTAACGGAGTTTACCGCGACACGCTTCGTTTTGCCCGAGATTTAATCACCGAAGAATTAAATTCAGCAAACGACAACCCTCTTGTTGATATTGAAGCAGGACGCCTTTATAACACTGGAAATTTTTACGGTGGACATATCTGTGCAGCCTGTGATTATATGCGCACGGCTCTTGCAAATATATCTGATTTATCAGATAAACAAGCTGAAGTCATAATCGATGGAAAATTCAATGGATTGACAGAAAACTTAATTCCATTCACACCAGCAGACCATCCTCGTGCGGGGCTCAGGCTCGGGTTCAAAGCTGCACAAATTACAATCAGCGCAATTCGCGGAGAAGTGGCGAGTTATTGTTTCCCGATTTCGCTTACAAGCCAGCCAACAGAAGCTTTAAATCAGGATAAAGTTTCAATGGGAACAATAAGTGCAAGAAAATGGGCTGAACAGATTGACCTTGTTTATCTTCAGTTTGCCACACATCTTTTAGCTGCAATGCAGGCAGTTGATTTAGCTGGAAAAGAAGATTTTGCACCTTTTACGCAGCTAGTTCATCAGCAAGTCAGAAAACTTTCGGCATTTGTGGAAGATGACAGAGCTTTGGATAGCGAAGCAGAAAGTGTCTGCGAATGGTTGAAATCAACAGAACTGTTTGCGTAGTCAAGGGTAAATGTAGAGTGTAATTTTTTTTTGGGTGGCTTTTTGCTTGCTTCGACTTCGCTCAGCAACCAAAAAACAGGCTATTCGGAGTTCCGCTTTCGCTCCAGCCGCTTCCCTCGCTTCGCTCAGTCCAGTGGCCACCTGCGGTGCTCCTACTATCCTTGCCACGGTTTAAAAACGCGAACGAATTACGGAATGAACCATGGATGAAAATTTAAAACAAAAATTGGTAGAACTAGCTCAAAAATACGAAGTGCATGATTTTATTCTGCAAGATCCAAGTCAATTTTTGTTTTGGTATGATGATTTTCCAGAATTGAAAAATCCTCGTAATGTGGAATGTGCCGCATTTGTTGCAGCAATGCTTTCCTTTGGAAACAGAAAACAGTTTATCCCTAAAATTCGTGAAATTCTTAATCTTTCTTTGAATGAAGGTGGAATTGCAAATTGGTGTTTGAATGGTGCAAACAATTTTCCAATTGGTGCAAAAAAATTTTACCGATTCTATTCTTATGATGATTTGCACATCTTTTTTTATGAAATGGCGGATATTTTAAAGAAATCTAACAGCCTTGGCGAATATTTTTGTAAAATCCATCAAAATGATGATAAAACACCGCTCCATAGAATTATTTCACAAAGTTTTCCAAAATCTTCGATTGTTCCAAAAGGAAAAAATTCAGCAAACAAAAGAATAAATATGTTTTTACGGTGGATGGTTCGTCAGAATTCTCCTGTGGATTTAGGAATCTGGACGTGGGCAAATCCAAAAGAATTGATTATCCCGCTGGATGTTCACGTAATGCAACAAGCAATAGAATTGGAACTTATACCAAAAAACTCTTCTGCCAGTCTGAAAACAGCACAAATCCTTACCGAAAAACTTTCAGAAGTTTTCCCAACTGACCCAGTACGCGCCGACTTCGCTTTATTTGGGCTAGGTGTATCTTCTTAATCTGAAAATCAAAGCCTGTCCTTGCTCGTGCCGAAAACTGGAATTCCAATGTACATTATGTTTGCACGAGCTGAGAGTTTTTTAACGCTTCGCTAAAACTCAAAAACAATTTTTATTTACAATTCAAGGTCTGTCCCTGCTTGTGCCGAGTATTGGAATTCCAATGTTCATTATGTTTGCACGAGCTGAGAGTTTTTTAACGCTTCGCTAAAACTCAGTAAAAGCGTTAATTTCCAAATAAGGTCTGTCCCTGCTCGTGGGCTCGTGTTTTCTGTTTTGTCACCAATAATAAGTTCATTTTATAATAAATTACAGCCGTTGCAGGAAATGGCAAGAATTGGAAATGTTGGAAATTTTCAAATTTCCGTTTTTAGTGGAGAGGGAAACATACCTCACTTTCATTCCTTTAATACCCAAACAAAATAAAAAGGTTGTATTAAAATATTAGCTTGTGAATATTATAAACACAGAAAATATACGGCCGAATTAGATTCAGGAGTGTGTATATGATCTGCACATACAGCTCCCTCCACCAGTTCCAATTTGTACATCTCAAGCAACCGCTTTATGATATCCCTAATTTCTGTGGTTCCAAAAATCAGATAACCATAGAATTTGAGTGTAAGCAATTGACTTTTCAGAACTGATGCGAAGATTTTAGACTGACCCCAGGAGGAAAGTTTTCTTCCTACTTTTTTATTATGTCCCTGTTTTTCCCTGTTTTTTTGACTTGTAGAATGAAAAAAAAATTTGTATAATAAGTTATTATGAGTACAAATAACGATTTATGCCCTTGTGGTTCAGGAAAAAAATATGGCGAATGCTGTGAACCAATTATCAAAGGAACTTCAAAAGCTCCAAGTGCAGAAGCTTGTATGCGTGCACGTTACACTTCTTATGTAAAACATGAAATTGATTACATCATCAACTCTTGTCAGGAAGGTGAAGGCATCAGTGAAATTGACAGAAAGGCAACTGAAGATTGGAGTAATCAGGCAACTTGGAACGGTTTGAAAATTTTGCGCACTGAAAAAGGCGAAAAAGATGATGAACAGATTGTTGAATTTGAAGCTGATTATACACTTCATAATATGCATGACATTCATCACGAAATCTCTTTGTTCAAGCAGATTGATGACGACTGGAAGTATGTTGCTGGAAATGTTATCCCAACTACTGTAAAACGTGTTGGTGCAAAAATCGGCAGAAATGAACCGTGTCCTTGTGGTAGCGGAAAAAAATATAAACAATGCTGCGGCCGCTAAATATCTATGACAAAAATAATTACAGGCTTTCATTCTATTGAAGAAAAAGTTCGGGCAGCACAAAAAATTCAAAACATTTCTAATTTAAAGATTTATTTTTCAAAACCCGGACCTCGTGTAAAAAAAATTATTGCACAGGCAAAAGATATTGGCATTCAGGTTTTTGAATCTGATGAAAAAAAACTTGATGAATATGTGCAAAATCTTGATAAATCGTTGCAAGACCATCGTGGAATTGTAATGATTTTAGAAGAAGATTCTAAAAATTCTTCAAATCTTGTGGATTTTGATTCCTGGGTGCTGCAGAATGCTCAAAATAATGCTGATAAGAATGAAATAAAAACTGTCGTGATTTTGGATAAAGTTACTGACCCGCATAATGTTGGAGCAATTTTGAGAAGTTGTGACCAATTTGGCGTTTCTCTTGTAATTTTACCAGACCATAACAGTGCAAATGATATCTGTAATAATGAAGTGATTGGCAGAACTAGTGCCGGTGCAAGTGCATGGGTACCTGTTGCAATTGTGAATAATCTTGTGCGTGCTGCTGAAAAACTAAAAAATGCAGGTTTTTGGATTTATGGAGCTGATGCTGGCGGTGAAACGCTAGGAAAAATAAATTTTCCAAAAAAAACTTGCATTATTATGGGAAGTGAAGGTTCTGGGATTTCAAATCTTCTGCAACAAAAATGCGATTCTATAGTTTCAATTCCGACTTGCGGAAAAATTGACAGTCTAAACGTGTCTGTTGCTGCTGGAGTTTTGTTATATGAACTTTTTACAAGACAAAATACATGACAAATTTGACATAAAATGTCAAAATGTTGTACAATATTGATAAAAAACTGAGTTTTAAATTTTTTTATTTTGGGTGGCTTTTTGCTTGCTTCGACTTCGCTCAGCAACCAAAAAACAGGCTATTCGGGGTTCCGCTATCGCTCCAGCCGCTTCCCTCGCTTCGCTCAGTCCAGTGGCCACCTTCGGCGCCCCTACTATCCTTGCCACGGTTTAAATCTTTGATTTGAATCTAAAAGCAAAACAAGTTCTTAAAATTTGACAGAACGGAGGAATTATGTCTAGACAAGATGAAATTGCAGCCAATGCAGTTCGCAAATCTACTCTTAAATCATTAAAAGAAAAAAAACATTATCGTTTGAAGCAGCTGAAAGCTGATTATGAAAAACAAATTCGTGAAATCAACATTCAATATGCAGAAGACCCTGAACGGTTAAAAGCAAAATATGCCGCTGATGATTATGCAAAATCTGAAAAAGCAAAAAAGCGTGCTCAAAAACAAATTGACAATGAAAAAAAGATGATTGAAGCAAATAAAAAAACACGTCAATTGACTGTCGGTGAAGAAATAGGTTCTTCTATCGTGCAGGGAATTGGTGCGTGTCTTTTTATTGCTGGAACTGCCATTTTGGATACAATTGCAATTCAAAATGCACAAAAATATATCAATCTGACAATTGTATTTTATTCTTTGTTTGGCGCTTCGATGATTTTGATGTATGTTTGTTCTCTTTTGCAGCATGCATTGACAAATTTCACAGCAAAAAAAGTTTTCAATAGGCTTTCACACATTCTGACTTTTCTGGTAATTGGTTTGTGTTACAGTGCATATACAATCACAAAACTTGAAAATACAATTGGATGGGTTTTGTTCGGTATAGTTTGGCTGATTGTTTTGATTGGAATTCTTTTTTATGCAATTGCTGGAAGAAAATTTGAAAAACTAAATACGATTTTATATATTGTTGCAGGTTTTTCTGGAATGATTGTTGCAAAAAATCTGTTTGAAGTGCTTTCTACAAAAAGTTTCAGTATGCTTGTCGGTGGCGGAGTTTTTTACATTCTGGGAATTATTTTCTATAATCTAAGGAAAGTAAAATTCATGCACATGGTTGGAAATATTGTGATGCTTATCGGAAGCATTTATATTTTCTTCTCGCTGTTTTATATTAATTAGTTTTTGTTTCTTAAAACTGCTGAATTACACTCTTTGAAAGTTTGTTGCTTTCTTTGCAGTGTAATTTTTTTTCTTGACGTTTTTTCAAAAAATTTATTATTTTTATTGTTAGTATCTTATAATATTTATTGAATTTTTCAGGTTTAAACCGCGGCAAGGATTGTAGGAACGCCGAAGGCGGCCACTGGACTGAGCGAAGCGAGGGAAGCGGCTGGAGCGAAGCGCAATTCCGAAAAGCCTGTTTTTTGGTTGCTGAGCGAAGTCGAAGCAAGCAA
>SAMEA104315430__coassemble_581_pt1 | contig 15098 bp, 11 predicted proteins | sample SAMEA104315430__metabat2_low_PE_026 | metagenome-assembled genome bin SAMEA104315430 (sample SAMEA104315430) | gut metagenome | biome: Monkey gut; feature: monkey-associated habitat; material: faeces | place: China | collected 2013 | reverse complement strand
GTAGCTTCAAGACTTATAAAAAAACTATCAGGAATTTTTGAATTTTGAGAAAAAATTGCATTTGAAAGTTTGAGTTTTAAAGGTGATTGCAAGGTTTTTCCACCAGCGTTTACAAGAAGTTTTCCGTCTGCATCAAAATTTAAATCTTTCAAATTCAGTTTCGCTTGAATTTCGGAAATATTCAAAACATCATAATTAATCGAAAAATCATTAACAGATAAAAATTCATCTTCCAGAATTGCATTTCCTTTAACTTTCAAAAAAGAATTCGCAATTAATATAGAAGAATCTGAAACGTTTAAAGAAATATAAGGATTTTCCAATACACCCGAAGCATAAAAAGAAGCCGAAATTTTATTATTTTCATTTTGTAAAAAACCAAATCGATTTAATCCGAATGAGTTTAATTCCATTTGTAAATTCAAATAAAGGTTTTTCAATATGTTGTCTTTTGAGAGTTTTATCTGTTCTGGATTTGAAATAACACCATCAAAAAATATATTTTCCTGAGAAACTGGATTTCTTACATTTATTTTCGCTCCAAGAGAATCAAAAATAGAATTATTTATATTTACTGTGATATCTGCATCACCTTGAAGAGATGAATATAAATCACTGTATGCAATAGAATCTAATTGAGCTCCATATTTTGTAATATTACCTGAAAGTGTAATCTTTGGGCTGGTTGAATAGTTAACATTCGGAATTTCAGCTTCAAACTGATGAAGCCTTATTTCAGGACCATTTAATGAATCATAAAAAAACTGTGTATTTGTAGAAAAAATTGTAGTATTTTTGGAGAAATTTATTGGAAGATTATTAAAATTTAAAAATCCGCTTATTTTATCTTTTTCAAAGCGAACTTCTGCCTGTGTATCATAATCACCAGATAAAGTCACAATTCCAGGCATTATTGAACCTGAAAAATGATAAGGAATAGAAGAAGATGTTAAATCAAGCGTAAAAAACATATCTGAAAAATCTTCGTTTCTGTCAAAACTACCCGAAGCATCGAAAGCAACTTTTCCATAAACGACAGAAAGATTATTTATCTGAAAATTTTGTTCATTGCCATTTACACTAAGCATGATTACCTGATTGTCTTTCTGAGTATTTGCAAGAAGAATGTAAGGAATATTGTAAGAAAGCGTTTTAAAATCTGATGAAACGTAAAAATCACCAGAAACTGCATAAGAAAATACATTTTTTTTGATTGTATTTAATTGTAGCGTATTGTTCTGAGGTACAAATTGTTGAACAAACCCCACAAGCGTATCAAGATAAATTGTATTGAATAAAACACTTGTTTGAATGTAATTTGATTTTAAAAGATAACTTCCGTCTATTTGAATCACTCCCGGTTCAGAATCATCGCTGTGGGAATAATCTGAAGCCTCAAATCTAAAATCAAAAGAATCTTTTTCTGGTAATAATGAAAAAGAAAGTGCCGTTAATGCCTGCTCATTAACAAATAATTGCGGGGAAAAAGCCATAAATCCTTTTTCAAGAGCATCAAAATACACTTCTGTTGAAATGACTGTACCATTTTCCATTTTTAAATATGGTAAATCAAACATTCCTGAAAGCTGCATATTTTTATAAGAATATACTAATTTTGCATTGCCATTAAAATTTTCTCCATTTATATATAATTTTGTAACTTCAAGTTCATTTTGATTTCCATAAACACTAAACCCAGCATTAAGTCCGCCAGCAAAAACATTATCTGGAACAAGAACATTTGAATCACTCAAAAATCTCAAGGTTTTGTTGGATAAATCACAATTAACTATTGTATCAGTATCAAAACTAACGTTTTTAAATTTACTGATTTTCTTTTGATGTGAATTTGAAAGTATTATTTCAAAAGGTTTAAGTTTTTCAGTTTTAAGCTGAACATTTATTACATTATTCTGCAAATCATATTTTACACCAACAGAAATGGGATTAATTACTTGAATTGTATGAATGTCAAATTTATTATCTTCTAATGTCGCTTGAAAACTTAATTTTCCTATTTTATAAATTCCGTTTGTCAGGTTTGAAATTCTTATAATAAAATGCGATTCATCAATATCATGCGATAAATCTCCATTGACATTTAAATGACATGAAAATTTTTGATTTAACATTTGAATGGAACTGTTTATTTTTGCCTCAACTTTTGAATCAATCTGTAATTTTATAAGATTTTTTTTAGGATTATTATCTACATTTATTTTTTTTACATTTAAAAGTGCCGAAACAGAATTCTGCTCATAATTTATATTGATATTTTTGAGTTTAATATTTCTAGGGATGTATTTTTCTATCTGCAGCTGAAGTGTTTCATTTTCTGTTTTACTGTTTTTTTGAATTTTCTGGATAAACTGTAAAAGTCTGGAAACGTCAATGTTCACGCCGTCGATTAAAACATATGTAATTCCATTTTGAAGATTTTTTTTAAGAAGTTCTGAAATTTTTATTCCTGCTTTCACATTTTCTATTGATAAAAGATTTCCGTTATCAGATGAAATTTCAATTTGCCTTATGTAAACATTTTTCATCAGTGAAGGCGACATTGATTTATATGAAATTTTCAATCCTGTTTCTTTTTGAATATCTTCAAGGACTTTTGTAATGCTGTTATTGATGAGCGAAATAAAATGATTTCCCACAGGAATGCTCACTACAAGTGCAAGCAAAGTGAGGAAAATCAAAATAAAACTGCGGACACGTCCACTTTTGTACAAAAATCCCATTTTATCGAAAAATTATATCATTTTTTCATCTATTTTTATATAGTTTTTGAAACTCTTATATAGAAAAAATAACATTCATTAGATATAATCGTAAATATGATTTTAAAAAATTTTATTGTTTTTGAAGGCATTGACGGAGCTGGAACTTCCACTCAAATCAAAAAAATTTGCGAAAAAAATCCTCAAATTTTTTTTCAAACTGCAGAACCGACTTCATTGGAAACTGGCAAGTTTTTGAGGAGAATGCTCGGTGGAGAATTTTCAGTTGACGAAAAAACAAATTCTTTTTTATTTGCAGCCGACAGAGCTGAACACATTTATGGAAAAAATGGAATAATCGAACAATTAAACAATGGTAAAACTGTTATTTCTGACAGATACCTTTTTTCAAGTCTGGCATATCAGTCAATTTCATGCGGAGAAGAATTACCAAAACTTTTGAATTCGACATTTCCTTTACCAGAAATACTTTTTTTCTTTGAAATTGACCCTGAAATTTCACTAAAAAGAGTTGATTCCAGAAATGAGAAAAAGGAAATTTACGAAAAAATTGAAACTCAAAAAAAGATTGCAATGGAATATGAAAAAATCATCAGCGAGTATGAAAACGACTCATCTTGCAAAATGAAAATCATCAGAATTGATGCAACTAAATCCATAGAAGAAATTTCAGACACAATTTCTAAAATCATACTTCAGTAAATGTTAATCAAAATATTTTTTTTTCCGATAAATGAATTGTGAAAAAGAAAATTTTTACATTCACTTCGATTATCCTCTTTTTTATGTTTATTCCATCCAATTTGTTTGGTTACATGGTAAAATATAAAGAAGATTGGTATAAACTTTATCACATTCATTATCAGCAATATCCTGATGATTGTATTGAAAATATATATTGGCTGGAAAAAGCAGCTCAGGCAGATTTCTGTAATCCACAGTTTGTAGATTTTAAAATCACAAGCGAAAAACAATGGGAAAAATATCGTTATTTATTTCAAATGCACATAAATCTAAAACTCATTGAGCAGCATTTAAGACTTGGCAGAACTTATGACAAAAAGTGCATTTATTTTTACGATGCTCCTTGGAAAGATGAATATTTGCGAAATATGCAGAAAGCTTTGGAATGTTATCAGGCTGGACTTTACTACTGGCAGGAAGCAAAATTATGGTGCGAAAAAGCAAATGCAAATTCTTTCAATTTTTTATACATCACAGAAAAACAGAATTGGGAAGATGAAAGAGAGAGAATTGTAAACGGTGAACTTGATTACGAAAAAATGCTAAAAAGAGAGATTAATCGTCTGGAAAAAAACATAAAAGAACTTAACGAAATGGAAAAAAAGTATTAAAATAGTAGCACTTTATTTATAAGGAAGTTCTTATGTCTACAGAATCTATGAAAATCTCCTATCCGGCAATTTATGCAGGCACACAATATTCACAAATCAATTTTTATTCCGGCACGCCAGATTTGTACAGCGTTTTTTACAATCAAGAAGAAAAATGCACACAAAGAAGATTTTTCATCACTGATGCAAATGTTGCCAGCCTAGAATGCATGCAGAATTTCATTCAGAAATTTGATGACGGTGTATATAAAAATGATTGCCTGCTGATTTTAGGCTCTGGTGAAAAATATAAAACAATTGAATCAGTTCTTTCCATTATAACAGCAGCGGTTGAAGCAGATTTTACCCGCAAAGACATATTTGTTGGAATTGGAGGCGGTGTTATTTGTGACATTACGGCATTTGCTGCTTCCATTTTTAAACGAGGTGCAAAAGTAGAATTTATTCCAACAACTCTTTTGGCTATGGTTGATGCAAGTATTGGCGGAAAAACTGGCTGTGATTATGAAAATTATAAAAATATAATCGGATCTTTCTTTCCAGCTCAAAAACTTTATTATTTTCCAGAATTTTTACAATATCTTCCAGAAAATCAATATAATTCCGGACTAGCAGAAGCAGTAAAAACAGCAATTCTTTTTGATACTGAATTGTTCGACATTTTCAAAAATGATTCCAAAAGAATCAATGAACGTGATAAAGACTTACTTGAACTTATTATCAGAAAATGTGTCAAAGCAAAGGCTAAAATTGTAGAACAGGATTTTACAGAACAGGGAATCAGAGCATTTTTGAATTTGGGACACACTTTTGGACATGCCCTTGAAACCATTTCAGGACTTGGAAATATAACACACGGTTGTGCAGTGGCATGGGGAATTGGAAGGAGCGTTGATTTAGCTTACAAGAAAGATTATTGTCTCCAGAGTTTTAGAGATGATGTATATAAAGTTTTGCAACAGTACAATTGGGATACTCAATCGATTCCGCAAATAGTTCAGGGAGGCGGAGTCGGAGAAAGACTTCTTTCTGTTATGCACAAAGATAAAAAAAATATAACAGATAAAATCAGAATTGTTCTTGTAAAAGGAATCACTGATATTCTTATTGAAGAATTTTCTGATGATGAAATTCTTTCAGTTTTGAAATAACAGCATTTTTTTCATTCATTTTTAAAAAATAAATAAAAATCATGCAGGATTGAAAAATGGCAGATAAAGATTTTGATTGTGAACATTATTTTGATTGGGCGGCTACCACACCACCTGATCAGGATATTTTAAAAGAATCTCTTGAAATCACTATGAAAAACTGGGGCAATCCTTCGAGTGTCCATCAAATTGGAAAAAAAGCAAAATCTGTTCTGGAAGAGGCACGCACAAATATTGCAAAAACACTCGGTGTAAAAGTTGAAAACATCTATTTCACTTCTGGTGGAACAGAAAGTGACCAGATTCCACTTCTTTCAGTGATGACAAAACCATTCTGCGGAACTGTTCTTATCAGTTCAATTGAACATCCTGCTATAAGGGAACAAGCACATGCAATGAAACATTGCGGTTGGAATATCATAGAACTTCCAGCAGATAAAGACGGAATAATTCAACCGCAAACTGTTGTAGATTGCATGACAGACGACACTATGCTTGTGTGCATTATGGCTGTAAACAATGAAACTGGCGTTATTCAACCAATTTACGAAATTGCTGATGCAATAACAGAAGCCTCAAAAAACAAGCGTCGTCCAAAGTTTCATGTTGATTGTGTTCAAGCTGCAGGAAAAATAAAATTAAACCTTTCACATAATGGAATTGACAGTGCAGCAATTAGTTCTCACAAGATTTGCGGTCCAAGAGGAATCGGGATTTTATATCTAAAAGATAAACTTGAGCCTTTTCTAAAAGGTGGTGGACAGGAAAAAAATATCCGAAGCGGAACTGAAAATGTTTTTGGTGCGGTTGCAATCTCAAAATGTCTGGAACGTTATTACAATAAAGACAATTATGAATTTTCAGCCATTTCTCAGGATTTTGTCGTGCAGCTGGCAAAACTCAAAGGTTGTACAATAATTCCACAAAGCAGACTAGAAAAACCTGAACTTTTTTCTCCATTTGTTGTTCAGGCAGCATTTTCAAAAATTCCTGGAAATGTAATGCTTCGCGCTCTTGATTCACAAGGCTTTTTTATCTCGACAGGAAGTGCATGTTCTTCAAAGAAAAACAGTCGTCCTGTTCTTGAAGCAATGCATATAAATTCTGATTTGCGTGAAACTTCTGTTCGCTTTAGTTTTGGTCCTCACACGACAAAAAAAGCAGTTTCAGAACTTCTGCAGGCTGTTTCCAAAATTAACAGCACATTTAATAAATAATTTTCAGATTTTTTTCATTAACAAACTCATTGAAAATATTTTTAAAATCTGTTATTATGGGAAAATTAAGTTGATTTAATGTCATTTTTTATAACGTTTGATTAATTTGTTTTTTTGGTCAAATGTCGGGATTTTTATATTTTAAGTGGCTTTTTGCTTCGCAAAAAACAAGCTTTGTACCTTCGTAACGCAGTTGCTCGGAGACTCGTTAAAAACAGTTCACTCGACTGTTTTTACACCTGTGGTAACGCTCCTTAGGTTACGCATCGCTTCATTTCTTCGTTACGATTCGAAACTGGTTTTCGCAAGCTTTTACAATCCTTGCTGTGACGAAGAAGTTGCAGGTTGTGCGCATTTTGTGCACAGGTAAATTGATGAATTTGCTCTTGCAAACTCGCAGAGGTTGGACAGCATCCAACTTCCACAATCTTTGCCACGATTTAAAATCAAAAACTCGAAATTGAACCTATTACATAATTATATGACTCCGCTACAAGCGGTATTTTTAAGAAGTGTAAGATAAAAAACGATGAGACAATGCGACTTTTATCTTTCCAAAGTTTGCGTTGCAAACTAAATTATTAACTGCTGTTCCTCATTTCACTGTGGAACAATGTAAAAATCAATTGATTGTGGAAACAATCTTTTTGACTTTTGATGGGAGAAAACGATGGGTGCTCGTGGAGAACTTTTTACAACTCAAGTTTTTTTAGATAACCGTTCATATTTTTTTAATGTAAAAGAAAATAGAACTGGTGATGTTTTTCTTCAGATTGTAGAAAGCAAAAATAGAGATGGTGCCGAAGCAGACAGGCATCAGATTGCAATTTTTGCAGAAGATATGCAAAAATTTCTTCAAGGAATGGAAAAATCTCTTGATTTTGTAGAAAAAGAAAGAAAAACACGTCAAAAAGCCGCAAAAGAAAAACGTGCTGCAAAAGATGCCAAATATTCTACAGGAAACAAAAAAATTTATCATGTAAAATCTGATAAAAAAACAGAGAAAGTTGATGATGGAATAAAAAGAACAGGCAAAGTTATTCACATTGTTTCAAAAAAGCCTGCAGAAACAACTGAACAGGAAGATTCTTCAACAAAATAATTTTTAAACCGCTTCAAAAAACTAAAATAAATAATTGAAGCGGTCTATTTTTTAAACTGAATTAAAAATCACAAAAAACTAATATTTAAAAGACAGACGCTGTATTTTTGAAGGACCGTATTTTCGGCAGGCTTCTTTGTGTGCCTTGGTCGGGTAACCTTTATGTTTTGCATAGCCATATTTAGGGTAGATTTTGTCCATTTCAATCATAAAATCATCGCGACTTGTTTTTGCTAAAATGCTTGCTGCCATAACCTGAGGATATTTTCCATCGGCTTTTGGTTCATGACGGCAAAAAAAATCAACATCAGGTGAAAAATTTCCATCGGCAATCCCTTCAAATTTACAAGATGAAAGATTGCACTTTTGGTTAAAGTTTTTTTCGTACCATGCTGGAAACATTTCCAGCATTTTAGCAAAAGCTTTTTTCATTGCAAGTAAACTTGCCTGTAAAATATTGATTTTATCTATTTCATCTTGATTCACAAAACTTATTCCAAAACATGTATTTTCTTTAATGACAATTTCAGCAGTTTTGCGCTTTTTTTCAGACATTTTTTTAGAATCATTTAAAATTTCAACAGGAAAGTTTTCAGGTAAAATGACTGCCGAAGCATAAACTGGTCCAGCCAGAGGACCTCTTCCTGCTTCATCAAATCCTACAACAAATTTATCTGGAATTTTCTGCATTTTATTTCCTTTTTTTATAATTTAATTCCAATTTTGATTGATTTTCTACAACCCAATAATCTGATTTTCCTGTTCAATCAATTCTGTATTATCATCCTTATAGATTGGATTTATAACCTGCGCTCCATTTGATAAAACAGTTTTGAATTTATTGTTTATAAAACTTGCTTTAACAGAAAAAAGTTCACAAACACGCCCAGATTGACCTGCAACAGTGTAACTGTTATCACGCGAAGTTACGACACCATCATTTGCAGAAATCACGACATTTACATCTGCAGAAGTTGTAACAACTGATTTTTGAACATTGATTCTTGATTTAACCGAAGAAATAAAAGAAACATACGAAATTGCATTTGCAGAAACAATCGTATCAAAAACATTTACAATTGAGTTTACAGAATCAATGACGGAACCATTTTTAGCAAAATCAAATCCAAGCTGACAGTTATTCAAAGTCAGAACAGCATTCTCCAACCGCAAAAGACAAATCGAATTTGAATTATTCAAGCTGGAATTAACTGCACTTCTATTATCAACCTCCATATTATTTGAAATCCTGCATTTTGAAATCTCTAACGTGGAACCTTTGATTGTAAATGAACCGTTTCGCTTAAAAACAATATGTGCATCACCATCATTCAAAATCTCAAAATTTGACTCAAGTATATAATTTTTTTTGATTTCAAGTTCACCTTTCAAACGAAGAGTAATGGCACGAACTTTTTTCAATTCATTATAACACTGGTCAAAATCGGTATAAGGATTCTCCACAGTTCCCTGTGCATTTTCAGGATTTGCATTTTTATCAAAATAGAAACTTGATTTATCAATGATAACTTGATATTCAGTAGTCTTACTCACATTATTTTGATTTTTTGCATAACAAGAAATTTTATAATAAACAGGCTGTTTGTTTTTTGGCTCCCAATTAATTACAAATTTTGAAGTTTTTGCTTTTCTATACTCGCCAACCTGAACATCCTTTAATTCTTCACTGTTTACATTATAAATTTTTCCATTATTTGTAATTGTAAATGGTTCGCTCAAGGCAACATAAAGTTCATCAGTGGAATCACAATTTATTTCAACACGAACATTTTTTCTAGAATAAAAAGATTTTGCAGAAGTATTTATTACCGGAATTGAAGGCGGACACTTATTAATTTTATAATCTGCTGTAAAACAGCCTTGATAAACTGAGTTAGAAAAAATACCGATTTTCATAGAATCCTGAATTTTTTCTCCAGGAAATGCATCTACACCAATTTTTTTGAAAAGTTCCTGATACTCATTTTTTTCTTCTGAATAAATACTAAGTGTAAAAGCTCCTTCTCCAGATAAATCTTCAACAGAATAAACTACACTTCCATCATCATTTTTTGCATATATGATTTTTGGTTTAGGCGGTAAAATATAATATTCAACTACATTTCCTTTTGAATAATCTATACTTTGCCATGAAATCATATGACTCTCAGAACGGTCAAAAATGATTGTATTATCATCAGGAAGCCCCCAGAATTCAGAGTCAATTTTATAAATCAAATCACGATTATGAAAAGTAATTTTTTCCCAATCTTCAATAGTAAACGGAAGTTCTTTTTTTGTGTAAACGCCAGCAGATTGAGGATAAGTTTTGATTATAAATCTGAAATAATTCCTGTTAATTGAATCAAAAACTGTACATGGAATATATCGAGTAATGCTGTTTTCTGCCGAAAGACGAAGGATGGTTCCTTCCATAAATAAATCATCATTTTTCTGCAATTGTTCCATATCCAATGAAGAAAAACTATAAAAAAGCTGTTTTGGAATTGAAAAATCAGAACCAGAAGTATAATTCACAATTCCACTGGAATTGAAAATTCGGATAAAATTTCTATATTCTGTATCTTCTATGGAATCTTCCAAAATCGGTTTGACAGAAAATGAAACTTCTTTTTTCGAAACGATTCCAGTTTTGTCGATAAATGCAATTTTTAGTTGAATTTCTCCTGTAACATCAATTAAAACAGGTCCATCGTAAGCAAATCCAAAAGACTGTGGGTCAGAACCATCAAGTGAATAAAAATAATCGCCATCAGGATTTGGAAAATCATTGATAACGAGCATCTGTTTATTTGCCCATTCACCATTTTTTGGGCTTAATAAATCAATTTCGTATGCAAAGCAAAAAGAGAAAAGAAAAAATTCTATAAAACAAAATAGACTTTTTTTTATCATTTTCATATAATCGCAATTTCTCCGAATCTATTTTTCAAAAAGTTCTCCTAAAACACTTCGAAGTTCATCATCCTTTGAATAATAATATTTTTCAAGTTCATCTTCTGTTAAACCGACAAGTTCATGACTCATATAATGAATCCATCGGTTTTCTTCTGGATTTGTGATTTCAAATTTGCGACTAAAATAATCTGGTTGAATGGGCAGTTGTTCTTTTTGGTAAGTAAAATATTTGTAATCATGAACTACAACTTTAATATCATTTCTTGGAATGCCGCGACTGTTCATTAATGTTTCAACAAGACTGTTAATTGTGCGGCCTGAATCAAAAATATCATCAACAAGAAGAATTTTATCACCAGGACGCAGATTTTCAGGAGGATATGTCCATCCGTCTATGTATACTTTTGTATGCTGCGCAATATCTGAATATGAACGTGCAACAACTCCCGCATATAAAACAGGATGATGATTAAATTTTTTGCTTGCAATTTTAAAATATTCACTGATAATATTTGCCATGTAAGCTCCACCTCGCAGTGATGCATAAATCACATCAGGAAAAAATCCTGAATGATATATTTTATGAGCAAGTTTTAAGGCATCATTTCGAACTGTATCATATGGAAGAAATTCTTTTATCATAAAAACTCCAATTTTTGTCAGCTAGAGGCAAATTGAATGCTAAGTTGCAAAAAATCAAATCTATAGTTTAAACATAATTGTACATCATTTTTTGTATAAAGTGAAGTGTTTTTTATATTCGAAACTTGAGGAAAGAATAAAGATACGTAAACATAAAATATTTGGACAAATGTCGTTTATTCTTTGGGTGGCTTTTTGCTTCGCAAAAAACAGGCTATCCGGGGTTCCGCTATCGCTCCAGCCGCTTCCCTCGCTTCGCTCAGTCCAGTGGCCACCTTTGGTGCCCCTACTATCCTTGCCACGAGAGAAACTCGGAATTGAACCTATTTAACAATATTCTAGTGCTCAATACGAAGCCCTTTTGAATAAAAATTGTAATCGATAAAATAAAAATTTTGAAATTAATCTTGAAGAAACTTTTAAAAAATATGATAATTATATGTATAATATTAACGAGGTGTTTATGAAAAGTGCTGCAGTATTTTTTGCTGATGGATTTGAAGATGTTGAAGCTCTTTGTCCTGTTGATTATTTGAGGCGAGCTGGTATAAATGTTTTGACTGTTGGTGTAAAAGGTAAAAATGAAGGAAAACTTTTTATTACTACAAGTTCCCATAATGTTCCAATTGTCATGGATATGTCTATTGAAGAGTATTTTAATAACTATTCTTCAATTGTTGACTGTGTGATTTGTCCTGGAGGTTCAGTGGGAGCAGAAAATCTTGCTAATAACAAAAAACTCCTCGCTCATTTACAGGATTCTTGGAACAATGGAAAAATAGTTGCTGCAATTTGTGCTAGTCCCGCTGTAGTTCTAGGAAAAACAGATATTTTAAAAGAAAGAAAATGGACTTGTTATCCTGATATGGAAAGTCATGCAAAATCTGAATTTTTATCTGGCTATAAGAATAAAGCTTTTATAGAAGATGGAAATTTAATTACTGCAAGAGGACCTGGAGCAAGTGAAGAATTTGCAATGCAGATTGTAAAAAAAATGTGTGGTGAAGAAGTTTTTGCAAAAATCAGAAAAGGAACTCAGCAAACACCTCATTCAGACAAAGTATTTTAATGTTCCCATTCTTCAAACTTTGACTTTGTGGAATTGTTTATCTACTTAAAGATTTAAGAACATTCAGCATATCTACAGTTTCTTTTACATCGTGAACTCTAATCATACAGGCACCACGTTGAACTGAAATGAGATTTGCTATTACAGTTCCCACAAGTCTTTGTTCTGCCGGACGACCTGTCATTTCTCCAATGCATCTTTTTCTTGAAAGTGCCATTAAAACCGGATATTCAAGATTGCATATTTTATCTGTATTTTTGATGATATTAATTGACTGTTCATTCGTTTTTCCAAAGCCAATTCCAGGGTCCACAATAATCTGTTCTTTTTTAATTTCATTTTGAAATGCAAAATCGATTGTTGCGCACAATTCCTTATTGACTTGTTCAATATCACCTTCACCATTGTGCATCAATATTACGCTTATATTATTTTTGGCTACAAAACAGGCATTTTCTTTTTTTCCACTTAATGCAAGAACATCATTCCAAATCTGAACATCATAATCCATGCACGCTTTCATAACTTCAAGTTTTGTAGTATCTATAGAAATTGGAATATCTGAATGTTTTCTGATTTCTTTTACAAGTGGAACAACCCTTTTTATTTCGTCGTCAACAGAAACTGGAGTAAAACCTGGTCTTGTAGATTCACCACCGATATCGATAATGTCAGCGCCTTCTTCTATCAATTGCAAGGCTCTTTCTATACCGCCTCGGCTTCCTTCAAAAAAAGAATCAGGTGTTGCATTTACAATTCCCATCACGAATGCTTTTTTTTCTGTAGATAAAATTCTGTTTCCAATTTTCATTTTTGTATTTATTTTGCACATTGTTTTATTGCCCTTTTTATGTGATTTACTGATAAACCTGTCGCTTCAAGAATTTCATCTCTTGTACCATGACTGAAAAACTTATCATCAAATCCAAGAAGTTTTGTATTTAAAATTCCATTCTCTGCAAGAATAGATTTCAAATATTCACAAATTCCACCAATTTTCACACCATCTTCAACAAAAACAATCCCGTGATATTTTTTTGCAAGTTCAATAAAATAACTTTCATCAAAAGGTTTAATAAATCTTAAAATGTACATATCAGCATAACCATCTTCAAGCAAAACTGAACGTACAGCTTTTTGAACTTCAGGATACATTCCACCTGTTAAAACAACAAGAACTTTGTTTTTGTGAGCTTCAAGTTGTTTTTCTGTAACATTTTCTATGACAAACTCTGTACAAGGCATAAAAATACCTCTTCCTAGTTCAACTGGCGATGAAAACTGTGGAAATTCTGTAGGACATGATAATTTCGGATACCTGATAACCACGCAAGTTCCTTTATCTACAGCCCAGTCAAAACAAAGTTTTAAATCATTTTGACTGACAGGACTTAAAATTTCCAAATCTGGAATTGGTCTGAATAAAGAAATGTCAAAAATTCCCTGATGAGTTACACCATCTGAGGGCACAGCCCCAGCTCTGTCAAGCATAAAAACTGCGTGAGCTTTTTGTAAAGCAATATCATGAATCATCTGGTCTACAGAACGTTGCATAAATGTTGAATAAATGCAGGTAACTGGAATTTTGCCACCTTTTGCAAGCCCACCAGCAAATGTTACAGCATGTTCTTCTGCAATTCCTACATCAAAAAAACGTTCAGGATATTTTATAGAAAATGATGTCAGGCCTGTTCCTTTAGCCATGGCAGCTGTGATTGCAACAATATCTTTATTTTCCTGAGCTTTTTGACAGATAATTTGACTGAATGCTTCGGTAAAACTTGTCGTATCAAATGTTTCAACAGTTCCATCACTAATCTGAAAAGGACCAATTCCATGGAAAAGTTCAGGATTATTTTCCGCAGGACTATATCCCCTTCCTTTTTTTGTGATGACATGTACAACAACAGGACGATGAAGATGGCTGACTTTCTTTAACACTTTTTCCAAAAGAGCTTCATTGTGACCGTCTAGTGGTCCAACATATTCAAATCCTAAATCTACAAACAGATTATTCGTCAAAAAAAGACCTTTCAATGCACGCTTAAATCTGAAAATAAATTTTTCAAAAGGTCGCCCAATATATGGAATTTTATCAATAAGTTTGTCAACTTTATATCTAAATGACTGATATCCGCCTGTCATCGTGAGGCGACTTAAATATCGTGAAACTGCTCCAGTATTATGGTCAATAGACATCTGATTGTCGTTTAAAACTACTATTAAGTTTTTGCAAAGTTGCCCTGCATGTGACAGTGCTTCGTACGCCATTCCACCAGTCAAAGCACCATCCCCTATCACAGCAATAACCTTTCCAGAATCATTATTTAATTCTCTGGCAGTCAGTAAACCAAGAGCAGAAGAAATTGATGTAGAAGAATGACCATTTATAAAAAAATCATGCACACTTTCTTGAGTATTTGAAAAACCTGAAATTCCGTTTTTTTGACGTAAAGTTTGAAAATCTTTATATCTGTCGGTCAATAATTTATGAGTATAACACTGATGACTTACATCCCAAATGATTGCGTCCTTAGGACTTTCAAATACTCTGTGCAAAGCTAAAGTCAATTCTACAACGCCAAGATTGCTTGCCAGATGACCGCCGTTTTTACCAACTACATTTATAATTTCCTTTCTGATTTCCTGTGCAAGCTGTAAGATTTCACTTTGAGAAAGATTTTTTAAGTTTTGTGGAGAATGAATTTTCGAAAGTAAAATTTTTTTTTCCTCCAAAGACAGAAACTCTTCAAAAAAAAGTAAAAAAAAGACCGCGTCAAACAAATGTCTGTAACGCGGTCATGGACACAAGCTTCGACTAAAAACTACTTGCTCTTATGTCGATTTCGTCTAAGCATCTTCTTTCGCTTATGTGTCGCCATCTTCTGGCGTTTTCTTTTCT
>SAMEA104315430__coassemble_572_pt1 | contig 15354 bp, 13 predicted proteins | sample SAMEA104315430__metabat2_low_PE_026 | metagenome-assembled genome bin SAMEA104315430 (sample SAMEA104315430) | gut metagenome | biome: Monkey gut; feature: monkey-associated habitat; material: faeces | place: China | collected 2013 | reverse complement strand
GGCTTCGCCTCGCTTGCGGTGGACTGCTTCGCAGGCACTACTATCCTTGCTGCAAAATCTTGGTAAATTCCTTAACAATTAATTAAACAAATTGAAACATAATTTTATATTATATTGATAAAACTTACAAGGAATTTTTTTTTATTCTTTTTTCCACATTTTTAGCAGTCAAAGATAATGACAACAAATTAAAAACGATTTATAATATAATTATTGTGAATGCAATAGACGTATTTCAAGATTGGCTTGAAAATTATTTAAATTTTGAACGTACTCCTCAAAAAGATATATTTTGGCTTGATACAATAGATTATTTGTGTAAGCGATTTAATAATCCGCAGGATTATGCTCCGTGCATTCACGTTGCCGGTTCAAAAGGAAAAGGTTCTGTTTCAAAAATGATTGCCTGCATTCTGGATGCTGCAGGTTACAACGTTGGAATTTATTCATCCCCTCATATCAACGATTTTAGGGAACGCATTTCAAAACCAAATTCATTTTTTTCAGAAGAAATTTACGAAAAAACGATAAAAGAACTTGTTCCAAAAATTGATTCCATAGTTGCCGAAGATTTACCTGCTGAAAGACCAGTTACATGGTTTGAACTTGTAACACTTTATGCATTTTTATGTTTCAGGAATGCAAAAGTAGATTGGGCTGTTTACGAAGTGGGACTTGGCGGAAGATTGGATACTACAAACATCATCCGTCCAAAAGTTTGCTGTATTACTCCAATTGAACTGGAACATACAGAATTTCTTGGCGATACATTGGAAAAAATAGCTGCGGAAAAAGGGGGAATTATAAAAAACTGTACACCGGTTATCATTTCTCCGCAACAAAATGAATCTGTAAAAATTGTGTTGAGAGAAAAAGCAATCACACGTCATGCTCCATATTATTTTGTAGAAGATTTGATTTCAAAATCTTTTTATAAGTTTAATGAAAAGACAAAACGAATGACTGTTCATATGGAAAGTTCTATTTTCAACAGACCAATTGAAACAGAACTTCAAATGCTTGGTCAAATGCAGGCTCAGAATGCTGCAATGGCAGCTTTGTGTGTTAAAAAAGTTCTTCCAAATCTCAGTGAAGAAATAATCGAAAAAGGACTTTCAAATGCACATTTGCCTGGAAGATTTGAAATTTTAGAAAATGTAAAGAATTATGAGGGCATAAATCATTTAATTCTAGATGGCGCACACACTTATAATTCTATACGGTTGACAATCGACACTTTAAATAAACTTTTTGGTGATTCAAAAGTAAACTTATTATTTGCCTGTGCTGCTGATAAAGATGTAAAAGATATCGCAAAACTGTTTAAGTATCGCTTTGAACATATTTATGTCACAAAACCTGGAAATAAAAAGAAATCTGATTTAGAAGCAGAACGTAAGGCTTTTTCAGAAGCACAACTGTCATTTACGGCTGATTCTGATTATAAAAAAATGATAAAAAAGGCACTTTCTGATTCTGCCCATAATAACGTAAATCTTTTGATTACAGGTTCATTTTATCTGTTGGCAGAAGTAAAAGAATTATTGCAAAAAAACGAAAAATAAAATAAGAAAAACATTATTTTTAATTCTGTAAGATTATAATCTATTTAATTATATCATTTTTTTTATAAATTTTATATTGTAATATTTTTAGAATAATATTAAAATAAAGTAATTATGAAAGTTTTTCTTACAATATTTTTTATTTTATCAACATTGTTTTTATTCTCATGTACTTCTACAAAAAATATTACAAAAGAAACATCTGATAATACAAATATCATAGATATTTCTGAAGAAAACACCATTGAAACAGAAAATGTTCTGGAAATCGAAGAAGTTGTTGAAATAAAAAAAGAACCAACCGAATCTGAAATTTTCATCAAAAAAATAGAAAAAATTAATATAAAATGCATTTCGTCACCTTCAGTTGTGACAAAAAATAGGAATTTTTCATCTACATACGAATTTTTTGTTTATGATGATGAAATGAATCCTGTTTCAAATATCAGCATAACTGTAACTTATCCTTCTACTAAAAAAGATGATGAAATTTTGTTTTCTATAGTAGAACTTATATCTGATGAAAACGGACATATTTCTTTTATTCCTCCAAAACCGTCTTTTTCGTGTATTTCTACTGTATCTGCTTATCCAACTCCTATTAATAAAGACAAAGAAGTGTTAAAGGCAGTTAACCAGAAAAAAGTTGAAGCCGATTGGAAGGTTCGTTCAGATATAATCAATAAAGGTGCAGTTTTATTTATTTGGGATTTTAATGAAAAAAACAAACCTGTAAATAATTCTTATGAAATTCTTTCAGAGTTTAGAAAACGAGGAATGACGATGGTCGGCAATGCACCCGTAAATGACTCTGAATACATTGGAAAATCTTTAGATTTTTTGTATAAAGAAAATTATGAAATTATTGAAACTTCATACGGCTATTTAATTTGTGGAACTGTAAAATTTTTAAAGCCAGTTGAGCCTTGTGATGAAGGATATTTATGTTCACTTACTTCAAATATTGAAGCTTTGGATATGAAAAATGGTAATAAAGTATTTTCTAAAACTTTTACTCATGAAGCTACAGGAAAAAACTGGAATTCCTGTGTTTCAAAATGCAAGACAGAACTTGCTCAGATGATTGTTGATGAAATTCTTTTTGGAATGTAATTTTTTCCTTGAAAATTTAGTAACAAGGAATGTATGATAAAAAAAATTAATCTTTATTAAAGAGGACTTTTTATGATTTACACAGACACAAGAGATAATTCTGTAAAAGTAGATTTTAAAACCGCTGTAATGGGTGGAATGAATCAAAAAACTGGCGGATTGTATATTCCTGTTGAATTTCCAAAATTGAATTCTGATTTATTAAATAAAGATCCAGCTCCATCTTTTAGAGATATAGCTTTTAATATGGCAAAACCTTATGTTGAAGGTGAAATTCCAGATGATGATTTAGCAGCTATCATTCAGGATGCATATCCTTTTCAACCAAAAGTTGTCCCATTAGATTCCATTTCTTATGTAATGGAACTTTTTCATGGTCCAACTTGTGCATTTAAGGATTTTGGTGCACGATTTATGGCTAGAACTATGTCATATTTTAACAAAAATGAAGGTACACCTTTGCATATTCTAGTGGCAACTTCTGGAGATACAGGTTCTGCTGTTGGAAGTGCTTTTCATGGAGTTCCTGGACTTGATGTTACTATTTTGTATCCTGAGGGAAAAATAAGTCCATTGCAGGAAAAACAGCTTTCAACATTCACAGAAAATGTTCGTGCCCTGAAAGTAAAAGGAACTTTTGATGATTGTCAAAAACTTGTTAAAACTGCATTTACCGATACACAATTACGCGAAAAACTTCGTTTGAGTTCTGCAAACTCAATCAATATTGCAAGACTTTTGCCTCAATCTTTCTATTATATGTATTCTTCTTTGGTTGTGAGAAATAGAGCTGCTATGGATAATAAAATTCACGATCCTGCTATTATAATGGTCGTACCTTCTGGAAACTTTGGAAACCTAACTTCTGGTTTGATTGCAAAGGAAATGGGTGCTCCAATTGCAGGATTTACAGCAGCAACAAATTCAAATAAAACAATTCCAGACTGGATTGCAACTGGTGATTATAATGCACGTCCTTCAGTAGAAACTTTTGCAAATGCAATGGATGTTGGTGCTCCAAGCAACTATGAAAGAATCAAAGCTATGTATACGCTGGATCAGGTTCGTCAGATGTTTGCCTCATACTGGCAGGATAATGACGGAATCATGAAGTCTATAAAAGATTGTAATGATAAAACTGGATATATTATTGACCCTCATGGTGCAATTGGTTGGGCAGCTTGGGATTCTATTCGTAGTGGTGCAATGAATGATTTGTTTAATGGTATCAAAAATGATTATAACAAACCTGGTCTTACACCAAATGTTCCAGATTGGGCACAGAAAGTTATTGATAAAAAAGCTGTTGGAGTGATTTTGGAAACTGCATCTCCAGCAAAATTCGGTTCAATCGTAACAGAAGCAATTGGAAAGGAACCTCCAATGCCTGCACGTTTGGAAGAAGTTATGCGTCTGCCAGACAGGGCAATTCCAATGGAAAATGATTATGACAAATTTAAAGAATGGCTTTTGGCTAATCTTTAAAAGTCGATTTTGTGTTAATCTGATTTAAAATAAAAAACTGTCAGACTTTTTGAAGATATTTTTCACTTGTCTGACAGTTTTTTTTATTTATTTAGAATTTTTTTGGTAATGTTTTTCCTTGTTTTTTCCAGGAAAGATATTCTGCAGTGGCTGTGAATAAAACATCGCTTGCAGAGTTTAAACCAGTTTCCATACTATCCTGTACAACTCCAATAATAAATCCAACACCTACAACTTGCATTGCTATTTCATTTGAAATTCCAAACAATGAACAGGCAAGTGGAATAAGTAAAAGAGAACCACCTGCAATTCCCGAAGCACCACATGCTCCCAAAGTTGCAATAACGCAAAGTATCAATGCTGAACCAAAATCATAAGAAATGCCAAGTGTATTTGCCGCAGCTAGTGTCATAATAGCAATTGTTATTGCTGCTCCGTCCATATTGATTGTAGCTCCAAGCGGAATGGAAACTGAATACATGTCTTCATCGAGATTTAGTTTTTTGCAAAGTTCCATATTCACAGGAATGTTTGCAGCTGAACTACGTGTAAAAAATGCTGTAATTCCACTTTCTTTTAAGCACTTAAACACAAGAGAATATGGATTTATTTTTAAAGTGATTGCAACAATTGCAGGAGAAATGATAAGTGCCATAAAAAGCATTGCTCCAACCAAAACAAGAATTAAAGTTCCATAGTTTTTAAAAATAATAAGTCCGTTTGTTGAAACTGTTGTAAATACAAGTCCAAGAATTCCAAAAGGCGCAAGATTTATAATTCCTCGAACTATTTGAGAGATTCCATCTGCAATTTCTGTAAAAAGAATTTTTGTATTTTCACTGGCAATTTTTTTCATCACGATTCCAAAAATCACTGCCCAGGTAAGTATGCCAATGTAATTTGCTTTAACGATTGCATCAACAGGATTTGAAATAGCATTTACAAGTAGATTTTTCAATACTTGACCGATTCCAACTGGTGCAGAAGTAATATCTGCTTTTTGAACTAGTGTAATTGTCTGTGGAAAAAGATAACTTGCAATTACTGCAATAAAAGAGGCTAGAAATGTTGAAATCATATATAAAAATATGACTGTTCCAAAACGTCTGTCTAACTTTGCTTTTCCTTTAACAAGAGAACTTGAAACAAGAGCAAAAACAAGAACAGGTGCTATTGCTTTTAACGCGCCGACAAATAAATCACCAAAAATTCCTATCCAATTTTGAGACGGAATAAGAATTCCCAAAATAGAACCTATAATAATACCAATTACAATTCTTAAAATCAAACTGATAGAATTATACCCATTCAAAATGTTTTTCAAATAATTATTTTTCATAATATTTATTATAACATAGAAATTTTAATTATTCAAACTTTTGATTGTATGAAATAATAGTTTTTCAGCCTGATTTTGTAAAAAATCTAAACCAAATTCGATTTATTTTCTATACTTTTAATAATTCTTCTATTATAATATTTATTATGAAAATTCATACTTTTAAAGGTGGTATTTTTCCACGCGAAATGAAGGAATTGACAAACAAATGTCCAATTAAAGATGTAATGCCTGCATCAAAAATGGTCACAATTCCTGTAACAATGGGTGGTGCTCCAAATGTACCATGTGTAGCTGTAGGTGATTTAGTTGCCAGAGGTCAGGTGATTGCAAATGGCGATAAATTTATGAATTGTCCAGTTCATTCTTCTGTTTCTGGCAAAGTAAAGAAAATTCAAAACTGTGTAGTTACCGGAAATCAACAGGCACAATGCATAATAATAGAAGCCGATGAAGAAAATCGTATTGAATTTATGGAACCATTGGATCCATTTACGTGCGCTCCTTCTCAGGCTCTTGAAAGAATAAAAAATGCTGGAATCGTTGGAATGGGAGGAGCTTCTTTTCCAACTCATGTAAAACTGAATCCTCCAGAGGATAAAACTATTGATTATGTACTTATAAATGCAGCAGAGTGTGAACCTTATCTAACTTGTGATGAAAGGACACTTCAGGAAGAAACACAGAAATTTATTGACGGAATTGCAATTGTTCTTCGTCTTGTTGGTGCACAAGGAATTATTGCACTGGAAGAAAACAAAGCATACATTCGTCCGGTTTTGCTTGAAGAAATAAAAAATCAAGGTTATGGTGATGATATAAGTGTTTGTGTTGTTAAAACTAAATATCCTCAGGGTTCTGAAAAATTTATAGTTGCTTCATGTCTTGGAATAGAAATTCCAAGCGGTAAACTTCCTGCTGATGCGGGAGTCATAATCTGCAACGTTGGAACTGTTTGTGCAATTTCTGATGCTTTCAGACTTGGAAAACCGTTGATAGACAGAGCATTGACAATTTCTGGTGGAGCAGTTGTAAATCCTTGCAATATTAGGGTTCCGATAGGTACTTTAATTAGCGATTTAATTCCAGATGTTTTTCAAATCAAAGAGAATTCCTGTGCAATGATTATTTCTGGTGGACCAATGATGGGATTTGCCATGGCAGATGCAACATTCCCTGTAGCAAAAGGAACAAGTGGTGTTACATTTTTGACAGCAGAAGAAACTTATCTTGGTGAAGAAGATCAGTGCATTTCCTGTGGAAATTGTGCTGCAAGATGTGCAATGCGCCTAACTCCTGTAATGATTATTAGAGAATTAAAAAGCGGAAATCTTGAAAAAGCCAGAAGTTTTGGACTTATGGATTGTATAGAATGCGGATGCTGTGCGTTTGTATGTCCTGCCCACATAAATATCGTTCAAAGAGTTCGTCTTGGTAAAGCCATGATGAGACAAAAAATGGCAGAATCAAAGAAAAAATAGAGGTTTGCTTGTTATGGAAAATAAAATTCATTTGTCATCAAGTCCTAACTTTACAAAAGGGCTCACAACACAAAAAACAATGGCAGCTGTTTTAATTGCACTCTTGCCAGAATGCATTGCCGGTATTGTTTTTTTTGGATTTAAAGCGCTTATTACAATTATTGTTAGTGTCGTGTCGTGTGTTTTTTTTGAATGGCTTTTTCAAAAAGTTACAAAACAAAAAATTGTCATTTCCAATCTTTCAGCATGTGTAACAGGAGTTATGCTTGCCCTTGTTTGTCCGCCGACAATTCCGTGGTGGATGATAATTCTGGGAGCTGCAGTTGCAATTATTATTGCAAAAGGACTTTTTGGAGGAATAGGTTCCAATGTTTTCAATCCAGCATTAACTGGACGTGCAGTTTTATTTATAAGTTTTCCAGCTGTGATGGGAGCTTCGTGGCTTCTTCCTAGAACTGCTCAGGAGGCGTCCACTCAAATAGATGCAATTTCATCAGCAACTGTATTAAGTGAATTAAAAGCTGGTACCATAGAACAAATTGATTTTCTTAAATATTTTTTAGGTTCAACATCAGGTTGTATTGGTGAAACTTCTGTTTTATTAATATTGATTTCATTTATTTTTCTGCTTTTAATAAAAGTCATTGACTGGCGTGCACCTTTTGGCATGATTTGTACACTTGCGTTATGCTCGTTCATTTACGGTTTTTGCAAGGATAGCAGCATTTCTAGTGCCGTAAACGAAGTTTTGATTTCTCTTCTGACTGGTGGTGTTGCATTCGGAGCATGTTTTATGGTAACTGACTATGCAACAACTCCTGTTACAAAACCTGGAAGACTGGTTTTCGGAGCAGGCTGTGGATTAATCACTTTCCTCATAAGAAAATTCGGAGGCTATCCTGAAGGCGTAATGTTCAGTATCTTGATTATGAACAGTGTTGCTCCATTTTTAAATAATTTAAAAATCAGAATGTATGGATATGGAAAAAAAGGAAATAAACGTGCAGATTTATCTAAACTTAGTATGGAATTTGACTTAAGTAATGCAAAACTGCGTGAACAGAGCAAAGAAAGCGCGGAGGAAAAATCTGATGAAAAATAAAAATCTTGGTATTGGAGAAATGATAAAACTTGGCATAATCCTTGTTTTTTATGCCGTAGCTTCCTGTACAGTTCTTGCAATTGTAAACAGTTTTACATCTGTAAAAATAAAGCAAAATCAGATTGAAACTGCAAATAAAGCTATGAAAGAAGTTTTCAGTGAGGCAGACAGTTTTGAGCCAGTTCAAAATTTTAATTCCAATTATGGAAACATAACTGTAAGTGATTTTTATCTTGCAAAAAAAGAAGGTCAAGTTTGTGGCGGTGTTTGTCAAGTTTCAGGTCCAACTTATGATAAAGGAAAAATAATCGTTGGCGTTGATTTAAAAGGAATTGTTACTGGAATGCAGATTCTGGAACTTTCTGATTCTCCCGGTTTTGGATTAAAAGCAAATGATCCGACTTTTAAACTTCCAGATGGAAATACATTTTACGGACAGTTTACAGGTTTGAAGGTTGCAGATGGATTTACAGTAAATCAGACTTTTGATGGAATTTCTGGTGCAACAATTACAAGTAAGGCAATTGGTGATTTAGTTACACAAGGTTCAGCGGTAATTTGCAATTATCTGGAGGTGCATGATTATGAGTAATCAGAATAAATTAAAAACATTTACAAAAGGTCTTCTGATTGAGAATCCTCTTTTAGTTTTAAGTATTGGACTTTGTTCATCTTTGGGTGTAACAACAAGTGTTTTTAACGGCTTTGGGATGGGCATCAGCATGACTTTTGTTCTTTTAATGAGTGAAATTGTAATCAGCATTTTTAAGAAATTGATTCCTCAGGCAATAAGACTTCCTGTTTTTATCATCATAATTGCTGCTTTTACAACAATTGTTCAAATGGTTTTACAGGCTTATGTTCCGGCATTATACAGTGCGCTTGGAGTTTTTCTTCCATTAATTGTTGTAAACTGTATAATTATGGGAAGAGTAGAGGCTTTTGCATCAAAAAATTCAATCGGCGATTCAATTTTGGATGCTTTAGGAATGGGTGTTGGATATACAATTGTAATGGTTGCAATATCTTTGATTCGAGAACTGTTTGGAGCAGGAACTTTAATGGCTGGTACTGCATTGAAAATTGAAATTATTCCTGAAGCATACAGAATCGGACTTTTGAATAGTGCACCTGGTGGATTTATTGTTTTTGGAATAATCGGAGCAATAGTTCAGTTTTCAAAAAGAAAAAACAAATAAAGTTTGTGTTCTAAACTTTATGATTAATTGGGAGAAAATATGAATGTTTTAATAGAAACTTTGAAAATATTTTTACAATCAGCAATTATTGATAATGTCGTTTTTATTCAATATCTTGCTATTTGCCCGTTCATTGGAATGACTAATGATACTCAAAAAGCTACTGGAATGAGTCTTGCAACAACTTTTGTAATTCTTCTTGCAACTGCTGTAACTTGGCCATTATATCATTTTGTAATGCTTCCACTAGGACTGGAATTTTTGCAAACTTTATTTTTCATTCTTGTGATTGCTTCTTTAGTTCAACTTGTGGAATTCTTTCTCAAAAAATGTATGCCGGGTCTTTACAGCGCCATGGGTGTTTACCTTGCGTTGATTACCACAAACTGTGCAGTTCTTGGTATCACAATTAACTGCATTTCTAAAGGTTATACTTACGGTCAAAGTTTAGTTTACGCATTTGGAAGTGCAATGGGATTTTTAATCAGTATGGTAATTATGAGTGGAGTTAGAAATAAAATCAAAATTGCTAAAATACCAGAAAGTTTTAAAGGTACTCCAATTCTGTTTATCAGTGCATCACTATTAAGTCTGGCTTTTTTGGGATTTAAAGGATTGATTAAATAATTTAGATGAGGTTATAAGATGAATTTGATTATTTATACAGTTATCTGTGCTTTAGTGATTGCTTTTATACTGGGAGTTTTGCTTGGACTTTTTAAAAAAATTTTCCATGTCAATACTGATCCTAAAGTAGAAAAAGTCAGGGAAGCTCTTTCTGGTGCTAATTGTGGAGGCTGTGGACTTGCCGGTTGTGATGCTTTTGCTGGCGCTGTTGTGAAAGGAGACGCACCTGTTAATGGATGTGTAGCAGGCGGTTCTGAATGTGCTTCAAAAATTTCAAAAATTCTTGGTACAGCTGGTGTAGAAGTAAAACCTCTTGTTTCTTTTCTTGCCTGTCACGGAACAAAAGATTGTGCATTGGAAAAAGGAATTTATCATGGACTTGAAACATGTAAAGGTGCTCAGCTTGTAATGAATGGAACAAAAAAATGTGCTTATGGTTGTATCGGATTAGGTGATTGTGTAAAAGTTTGTCCTTTTGATGCCATTTCTATGGGAAAAGAAGGTCTTCCTGAAATTGATAATCAAAAATGTGTTGGATGTGGAAAATGCGCTTCTGTTTGTCCAAAGAAATTATTTAAAATTATCGAAAAGGATACAAAAGGTCCTATTGCAAGATGTTCAAATTATTCACAGAATAAACCACAAATTAAAAAAGACTGTTCATTTGGATGTTTTAAATGTGGAATGTGTGCAAGAAAATGTCCTTCTCAAGCAATTGATGTAAGTTCAGGAATTCCTGTAATTAATTATCAAAAATGCACAAATTGTGGAGAGTGTGTAAATGCCTGTCCTGATAAAGTTCTTATATTGATAGGACAATAAAATGTTGTAAACGGCGCATTGTTGTATAAAAAAGAAAACTACAAGATGCGACGAAATATAATCCATAAATACTTAAAAGGAGGTTTTTTATGGAAAAGTTTTTTAAGTTGAAGGAACGTGGTACAACAGTTTCAAAAGAAATTGTTGGTGGTATTACGACATTCCTTGCTATGGCTTATATTCTGGCAGTTAATCCTGGTATACTTTCTGCTACAGGTATGAGTTTTGGTGCAGTATTTACTGCAACTGCTATTTCTTCTGCTGTTGCAACACTTGTAATGGCATTTATTGCAAACCTTCCTGTTGCACTCGCACCTGGAATGGGACTTAACGCTTTCTTCACATATACAGTAGTTTTGCAGATGGGCTGTTCATGGCAATTTGCATTGACTGCAGTTTTAATTGAAGGTTTGATTTTCATCCTTCTTTCAGTGTTTGGAGTAAGAGAAGCAATTGTAAAATCTATTCCTGAAAGCCTTAAAAAAGCTGTTTCTGTAGGAATTGGTCTTTTCATCGCATTGATTGGACTTTCAAATGCAGGCATCGCTTCATCTTCTACTGGAACTATCATCGGGTTTGTAAACTTTAACCTCAAAAATGCCACAGCTTTGGTTGCAATTATTGGACTTGTTGTAACTGTAGTTCTATATGTTCTCAAAGTTCCTGGTTCAATCCTTTTGGGAATCATCATAACTACAATTATTGGAATTCCTTTTGGTGTAACTGTAATTCCTGAAAACTTCAAACCATTTTCTATTCCAGAAGCTCCATATCTGTTCAAATTTGATTTTGCAAACGTATTTTCTGTAAAATTCATTGTAGTTCTTATTACTTTCCTTTTTACAGATATGTTTGATACTTTAGGAACATTGATGGGTGTTGCAGAACAGTCAAACTTGAAAGATGAAAATGGTGACATCAAGAACTGTAAACAGGCTCTCCTTGCTGACTCTGTGGGTACTGTTGTTGGGGCATGTCTTGGTACATCTACAGTAACTTCTTTTGTAGAATCTTCTTCTGGTGTTGCTGCCGGTGCAAAAACTGGACTTGCTTCTTTGACAACTGCTGTTTTATTCCTTATTTCTCTTTTCTTTAGCGGATTATTTGGATTGATTCCTTCAGCAGCTACAGCTCCTGCATTGATTTTCGTAGGATATTTGATGATGAAATCTGTAACATCAATCAAATTTGATGATCCTACAGAAGGTATTCCTGCATTCGTTGCAATCATGACTATGCCATTTGCCTACTCAATTTCAAAAGGAATCATGTTCGGTGTTATCGCATACGTAATCTGCAAATTGACTGGCAAAAAAGCAAAAGAAATTCCTGTTGTTACATGGATTTTAGCTGCAGTTTTCCTCGCTGACATCATCTTTGAGGCTGTAAAATAGTTTTGAATTTAATAACAAGATTTGTTTTTTTAAGTTATATTAAGTAAAAAAAAACGCTCTGAAGTACAAATATTATCAGAGCGTTTTTTTTAGATACAATACATATTAATATTTACTTTCTGCGTATCCAACCCATCCTTCTTTTTCAATAAGGGCTTTTTCAAAATCATCTAGTTTAAATGGATAACTTTTTGAAAGACTTCCTGCAATCAGTTTTACTTTTGCAGTGCCATCATCATTGATGACGATTTTGCATTCTGTATCTTTGTCGGCAAAAGTTTTGAACATATCTGCAATCGATTTTTTATCCATCTCAATAGCCAAAAGACCACAATTAAACATATTTTGTCGGAAAATTCTGGCGAAATTTGTTGCCACAACAACATAAATTCCATTTACTTCCAAAGCCCAAGGAGCATGTTCCCTCGAAGAACCGCAACCAAAATTTTCACGTGTAATGATGACTTTATTTCCAGCGACATCAGTTTTCGGATTAAATCCCTCAAGTTTTAAATCTTCCAAAAGATAAGGTTTCAATGCCTGTTTTGAAATTTCAGTCAAATATTTTGCTGGAATGATTTCGTCAGTATTAATATCTGAACGATCCAAAAACAATACTGGGCCACCAAATTGTTTCATCTTTATCTCCCGTAAAAGTTAAATACAAATCTTCAACTTTTAATTGATGCATTCTAGTTCGCTACGCAAACTTTTTTACTTATAGCGCTATTAAAAAAATAGTACTATATTAAGTATAACACACTTTTTTCAAAAAGTGAAAAATATTTTACACAAAAATAGTTTTATTTGGTTAAACTTAATTAACAAAAAGGCATGAATTTGTGATTTTTCCTGTAATTGCAGTTGCAGCTGCAGTTGCTGGACTCATTAAGTGAACCATACCGCCTTTTCCCATGCGTCCGTTGAAGTTTCTGTTTGTAGTAGAAGCACAAACTTCACCTTCTGCCAGAACCCCATTACTCATTCCAAGACACGCACCGCATGTCGGATTTGTAACGCAGAATCCCGCATCAACAAAAATATCGATGATTCCTTCCTGAAGTGCCATTTTGTAGATTTTTGGAGTAGCTGGAGAAACTATTCCACGAACTCCTTCGGCAAGATGGTGACCTTTTAAAACCTGAGCTGCAATTCTCAAATCAGAAATTCGACCATTTGTACAAGAACCAATATAAACTTGATTTACAGGAGTTTCTTTCATTTCAGAAACTTTTTGAACCTGATCAGGTTTGTAACCAACTGTACAAACAGGTTCCAAATCAGAAAGATCAAGTTCTATCACTTTTGCAAATTCGGCATCATCATCAGATTTCCATTTTTTATAATCATTAACAGCATCTTCTTTCGATTTATATTCATCTTTGATGAAATCCCACAAATATTCAACTGTTTTTTCATCTGGATAACAGATGCCGCTTGTACCGCCAGCTTCAACTGCCATATTACAGATAGTCATGCGGCTTTCCATATCAAAATTATCCACAATTGGTCCTGTAAATTCGATTACATGGTTAGTTGCGCCATTTACTCCGATTTTTGAAATCAGATAAAGGATTACATCTTTCGCATAAACTCCATCTTTAAGTTTACCATTTAATACGAATTTAATTGTTTTTGGTTCACGGAAAGAACAAACTCCTTTTAAAATTCCAACTTCCAAATCTGTAGTTCCAACTCCTGCGGCAAATGCTCCAAATGCTCCATGTGTGCAAGTATGACTATCGCCCATGATTACGGTGTAGCCAGGTCGTACAAATCCTTTTTCTGGAAAAATTGCATGACAAACCCCGTTTGAACCAATGTCAAAAAAATCTTTTATGTTCTGTCTCTTTGCCCAATCGCGCAAAATTTTTCCTTGTGTTGCAGTTTTACTGTCTTTTGCTGGCGTTACATGGTCAATAACAGCTTTGATTTTTGTATTATCAAAAACTTTGTCTTTATTTCGTTCTATTAGATCATTTATGGCAATTGGTGTTGTGATTTCATGACAAAAAACTCTATCCAACTTTAAAACATAAGTGTTGTCAAATGGTGAGTCTACTAAATGACTTTCAAAAATTTTTTGAGCAATAGTTTTTCCCATAATTTTTACCTCTGTTTAAGATATTTAATATTATTTAATTAATTAAATCACAAAATCAAAAAAAATACAATAATATAATATTTTTTTTCAATTTTTCCCACTATTTTCTAAAGTATGATATAATTAATTAATTATGAATTGTCAGGAAAATTATCTGCTTTTTGTGGTGATTTATGACAAATACATAATGCAAACAAACTATATGAGGTATTTATGTTCTTAGAAGCAAAAAATGCATTGGTTTTCAAAAAAGGAAATGAAACTTTGATGATTGAACCTTGGGGTGAAGATTCTTTGAGAGTTCGTTCAACTTTAGAACCGGTTTTTATAGACAGAGACTGGGCCTTGACTGAAAAAATAAATCATGGAAATGCAAAAATTTCTTTAACTTCGCAAGGTGCTGAAATCACAAATGGAAAAATTACTGCAAAACTGAATAATGGGGGAGTTATTTCTTTTTACAAAGAAGATAAGATGATTCTTCAAGAATATCACAGATGTTATGATCCAACTGCAACAAAAGAAAGTTGTTGTTTAAAAGTGATTAACCGTCAGTATGAGGGAATTATTGGCGGAGATTACAAGCTTACTGTAAGATTTAATCCTAATGATGAAGAAAAATTATACGGAATGGGACAGTATCCAACTCCTTATCTTGATATGAAAGGATGTGTACTTGAACTTGCACAACGAAACAGTCAAATTTCCATTCCTTTTGCATTATCAAATCTTGGATATGGATTTTTATGGAACAATCCAGCTGTAGGTCATGTTAATTTTGCAAAAAACATTACAGAATGGGTTGCTGAATCAACAAAAGAAATGGATTACTGGATTACAGTTGGAGACAAACCTTCAAAAATTATAGAAAATTTTACGGCTGCAGTAGGTCGTGCCCCAGTTTTGTCATCTGATTATCTGGGATTCTGGCAGTGTAAACTTCGTTATCGCACTCAAGAAGAAGTTTTGACAGTTGCCAGAAAGTATAAAGAAATGGGAATCCATCTTGATGTTATGGTTATTGACTTTTTCCATTGGCCAAGACAAGGTGACTGGTGTTTTGATAAAGAATATTGGCCTGATCCAAAAGCAATGTGTGATGAACTTCATGCAATGGGAACAA
>SAMEA104315430__coassemble_500_pt1 | contig 16681 bp, 12 predicted proteins | sample SAMEA104315430__metabat2_low_PE_026 | metagenome-assembled genome bin SAMEA104315430 (sample SAMEA104315430) | gut metagenome | biome: Monkey gut; feature: monkey-associated habitat; material: faeces | place: China | collected 2013 | reverse complement strand
GCCTCGAGTTTTTTAACGCTTCGCTAAAACTCGTAAACATTGGAGTACAAATACAAGTCTGTCCCTGGCTCGTGTCAAACATAAAAAATGTATTTTTCTGCAACCATTCTCTTACACTTGAATTTTTCCAAAATTCTCACTACTTTGTTAATATGACATCTTTAGAAATTCAAAATATCTTTGAAAACCTAGATACTTCTAAATTATTTGGATGCGATTGTTCTGCGGCAAATATTTTCCTTTATCAAAAATATCAGAATATTTCTTTTGAAATAAAAAATAACGTTTTTTTCAGATATTACGAAAAATCACAGGATTTTCAAAAAATAGCGTTTCCTCTTTGTTTCAAAAACGCTTCTCAAGATTATCTTTTTTTTGTTCTCGAAAATATAATCCAAAATTTAATAAAAACAGAATTCTGCCTTTGCACTGAATCTCAAACAAAACTGATTGACAACATTTTAAATATACATTTCCCAGAATATCACATCAAATGGGAATCAGACCGTTCTCAAAGTGATTATCTTTATTTACAGGAAAAACTTTCAATGCTGCAAGGACAGATCTATCAAAAAAAGAAAAATCATGTACTTCACTTCTGTAAAACTTATGAAAATCAATGGGAATTTGTTTATTTTGACAAAAACACCATAACAGAAAAGCAGAAAAATGATATTTTATCAGTAGAAGAAAACTGGTTTAGAGAAAAAAATGCACAATCCGAGCAAAGCCTATTAGACGAAAAAGAAATCATAAATACAGCAGTACAATATTTTGAACATCTTAATCTCAAAGGCGCAGTTCTTTATCTACAAAATAAACCAGTCGCAATGACACTCGCTTCTCCAATTTCACCGTCTGTTTTAGATATTCATTTTGAAAAATCACTTGCAGAACCAGCCAAAAATGGAGCCTATGCGGCAATAAATCAATTTTTCGCTCAAAAATGCAGTTCATACAAATATATAAACCGCGAAGAAGATTTAGGAATTCCAGGGCTCAGAAAAGCAAAACTTTCTTACAAGCCGGACATAATCTTGGACAAATTTTCTGGAATTCTGGAAAAAAAATAAATAACTCGAAATTTGAGCTTTTATGTAAATTTATGTAAATTTGTCTAAATTCTTGAAATTCTCTACTATAAAGACTATAATAAACAAAGAACGATAATAAAGAATCTAATCAAAACTCAAAAAGTGAATTTTCATTTTTTAGAAATGCAAGACTGCCATCGTTTTTTTATTGTGCAGTCTTTTTACAAGGAAGGATAAAATGCCAAAAATTGAGTGCAACGAAAAACTTTTTTTTGAAGCTATAGGAAAAAAATATTCTTATGATGAACTGGAAGACGTACTTCCATGTGCAAAAGCAGAACTTGACGAAAAACCTGATTTTTCTTTGCCTGAAAATGAACGAGTGGTAAAAATTGAATTGAATGATACAAACCGTCCTGATTTGTGGTCAACTAATGGTGTTGCACGCCAGATTAAACTTCACGAAGGCGGAAAAACTGTTGATTATATGAAGCTGATGTCAAATTTTGGCAATGCTGATTATGAAAACCGCATTGTAAATGTTGAAGAAAATGTAAAAGATGTTCGACCTTTCATGGTTGCTTTTATGATTACAGGAAAACCAATTGACGATCCAATGCTCAAAGACATCATTCAAACTCAGGAAAAACTCTGCTGGAATTTTGGACGCAAACGTAAATCCATTTCCATGGGAGTTTACAGAGTTTCTCAAATTGAATTCCCTGTAAAATATCATGCTGTTGACCCTGATAAGACAAGTTTTGTTCCCTTGCAGTGCGAACAGCCTATGACTTGCCGCCAGATTTTGACAGAACATCCAAAAGGGAAAGATTTCGGTTGGATTTTGAAAGATGCAAAACTTTTTCCTTTACTTTCTGATGCAAAAAACGAAGTTATGTCTATGGCACCAATCATCAATTCGGCAACTTTGGGTGCAGTTCAAGTTGGCGACAGTGATTTGATGGTTGAACTTACTGGTGACAATATGGAAAATCTTGTTCTTTCCGCAAATATTGTTGCCTGTGATTTCGCAGACCAGGGCTACACAATCAAACCAATTCTTGTAAAACATCCGTATGAAACTGGACTTGGAAAAGATATTCTTGTTCCTTTTTATTTCCAGCCATCGACAAAAACTACACTTGGAGCTGTAAACAAACTTCTTGGTTCTGATTTTGACATGAAAACAGTAGAAGACGCTTTAATCAGAATGGGTAATTATGTTGAAATAAAAAATGATGAAATAACATTAAAACCAGCACCATACAGAAATGACTTTTTGCACGAAGTTGACATTATCGAAGATGTTATGATTGGTTGCAATGTTTCAGCTTTTAAACCGCGAACTCCACAAGATTTTACAATCGGCCGACTTTTACCACTTACAGAATTCAGTCGAAAAGCAAAAACCTTGATGGTTGGTTTAGGCTATCAGGAAATGATTTTCAATTATGTTGGTTCTAAGAAAGATTACATTGATAACATGATGATTGATGGTTCTAAGGTTATTGAAATTGCAAATCCTATGAGCGAAAACTATCAGTTTATCCGTTCAGAAATTCTTTCTTCGCTTTGCAGAGCAGAAGCTGGTTCTGCAAATGCAATGTATCCTCACAAGATTTTCGAAATTGGTAAAGTTGCATATTTGAAAGATGATGAAAACACAGGAACAATTACTCGTCAGCATTTGGGATTTTTGACCGCCGCAGGAAATGCAAACTTCAACACTTTGGCGAGCGAAGTTTCTTCCCTTGTTTACTTCCTTGATCATGAATATAAAGTTCAGGAATCTGATGATCCAAGATTCATTCCTGGCAGACAGGCTGCCTTAATTGTAAACGGTCAGACAGCTGGTGTTTTTGGAGAAATTCATCCTCAGATTTTGGAAAACTGGGGAATTACAACTCCTTGTGTAGCCGGTGAAATTGATTTGGAAAGTTTGATGGCAGACGTTTCTGTACAAAACAATGTTACTTCAAAAAATGACAACACAAAAACTGAATGTACAAACAAATCTTCGACAAATGGCAGTTGCGAAGGTCAAAAATCAGAAGCCGAAACAAATCCAATAAAATATTTTAATGAACACATTGAACTCCGAGTTGCAAAAATCGAAAAAGTTGAAGAAAATCCAAAAGGCGATAAGCTTTACATCGAAACTTTGGATGATGGAACTGGCACTCCACGAATAATTCAGTCTGGCTTGCGTCCATATCTTTCAAAAGATGAACTTTTAGGAAAGCACGTTATAATCGCAGCAAACCTTGCTCCACGCAAAATGAAGGGCATTGAAAGTTTTGGAATGCTTTTGGCTTGTGATTATATTGAAGATGGTCAAGAAAAAGTTGAACTTTTGACAGCACCTTGGGCTGCACCTGGCACAATTGTTGTTCCTGCAGGTTCTGACACAACAATTCAAAAACCTGCAAAAATTGATGCAGACAAGTTCTTCAAAATTGAAATGAAAATTGAAAATCACAAAATGGTTTTAAATGGAACACCACTCACTGCAGACGGAAAGGAAATTACAACAGAAAAATCTGACAACTGCGAAGTTTGCTAGAACAAATAAATCATAAATTTTTCATTCATAAAAAAAGAGATGCCGTTTTTTCGACATCTCTTTTTTTTAATGCTATTTGTGTTTTATTAATTGCGTTTCGTGAGTTTTTTCAACATCAAAAAAAACAATTACACTGAAGCCTTCCAAAGTTTATGCAAATTACAGTATTCATAAGCTGCTACAACTTTTTCACCTTCATCAAGAATAAACCTTGCTTTTGGTTCATCACCAGGTTTGAGCCATTTTTTCTGGATGCCCTTGTCAGTCTGCAACAAAATCCATTCGATAGAATGCTCTTCCAGCATAGGATGTGCCACTTCACCAACAGAAACTGTAACAACATTTTTTTCAATAGAAATTACAGGAACATGTTTTTCAGCAGCAGCATCAGTTACCCCTGGAATCAATTCAGCCATCGGCTCGCCACAGCAAATTGTTGGAACAGGAGTATTTTTCAAAACAACAATCACCTTTCCACAATGCTTACAAAAATAAAATTTTAATTCCATAAAAACCTCCTTGCAAATCAATAAAACAAAAAATCAAACATTTTTCATTCAGAAATTTGATTTTTGCTATTTGATTTTCATTAATTAAATATAATAAATTATCTGCACATCTCATAGAAAATTATGCTCGAAGCCTGCGCAACATTTAAACTTTCCACATTCGACGATTCGAAACCGTCATCCATTCCTTTCCACGGAATAATAACAAGTTCATCACAATTTCGTCTTACATCATCACTTATGCCATGCTCTTCATTTCCAAGCACAGCAAGGACAGGCATTTTTTTATGATTTTTAATATTTTTAATCTCACAAACCGATTTTTTAGCAGATAAATCAGTTCCGATACGAATCATTTTCCCTTTCATCCATTCCAGAAAATCTTTACACGAAGAAACAGAATAAATCGAAACATATTCCATACCGCCTTCTGCCACACGATAGCTACTCGTTGTAATTGAAGATTGCGACTCTTCTTGAGAAATTACAATATTCTTAATCCCAAAAAAAGCAGCCGAACGGACAATCGCTCCAAAATTATTTGCGTTACCAATTCTATCGAGCAAAACAGCATCTTCACCATTTTTTGCCCATTTTTCAGCAAGCGCATAATCCAGAGATTCAACAGCTGGACTTTCAATCATAGCCACAACACCTTGATGATGAACAGAGCCACACAGTTTTTCCAAATCTTTTGCCGGCTTTTGATTATAAATGCCATGTTTTTTTGCAAGTTTTTTGCATAAACCACCAAATTTGGGTGCAACGTCGGCAGTAAAATAAAGCCTCCTGATTTTTTCAGGATGATTTTTTTCCAATTTTTTCACAGCGGCAAAACCACAAACCGCAAGTTCATTTCTCTGAGTATTTTTCATAAGTCAAATATACATTTTTTCCCAAAAAAAATCGAGGTCTGTCCCTGTTTGAAGCCTGGTGGAAGTCAGGCAGTTTTTCCCTGTTTGATGAGGGGAAAAGCCTTTCCCCTGGGCTCAGCCTAAAATCTTCGCCACACCCCTTTCTCCTGGGGCTCCGCCCCAAGCCCCGGCACAGACTAGTTGGGGACAGACCTTGTTTTGATTTTAAACGGGGACAAACCTCGTTTTATATTCACCAAAAAGCACAAAGGGACACACCTCAACATCCACAAGGTCTGTCCCTGAATTAATTAAAACTCTAGGTCTGTCCCCGTTTTCGCACACAGTTTAAAATGGGGACAGACCTCACTTAATCTCACAAACTTAAAAAAAAACGGTATCTCCACCAAAAATGGAAATACCGTTTTCGTATTATAATCAATAAACTAAAATTACTCTTTCACACCACCAGCAGTAGCACCTGCAATAATGTATTTTGAAAGACAGAAGTAAATAATCATCAAAGGAATAATCGCAAGAGTCATCAACATATAGTTAATTCCTTGATCATTATTCATGTAATCAGCATTACGTGCATTTGCAATTACAATAGGGACAGTCCATAAATTCTTTTTAGTAAGTACAAGTTGAGGAATAAAGTAGTTATTCCAAGAAGAAACAAATGCAAAAATAGCCTGAACGGCAAAAGCTGGTTTCATCATTGGCACAACAATCTGATTAAACGTTCGGAATTCATTACATCCATCTACACGTGCAGCTTCCACAATAGAGTAAGGTAAAGTTGCTTCCATTGATTGATACATATAAAAGAAAACTACAGGAGCGGCAATCGAAGGAACAATCAAAGAAATATAACTATCCATCAAATGCATTTTTGAAAGCAATCTGATAAAACCTAATGTTGAAACCTGAGTCGGAACCATCATTACAGCCATGATGAACTTGAAAGAAAATTTCTTGAGTTTAAAGTTATACATGTAAATTCCGTAAGATGTCATAGCAGAAAAATATGTAGTAAAAAGTGCAGTCATAATTGCAATAAAAAGACTATTTACCATACCTCGCAAAATCGGATAGTTTTCTGCATAGTTACCTGTTGTAGAAGATAATTGAACACCATATTTTACCAGAACATTTTGCCAAAACTCTGAATCTGTTTTTTTATTGATTGCAAGATTAACAAAGTTCTTAATCAATGAAGTTCCTGGAATTGCTGAAAAACCTAACTGAATCTGCATATGTGAACGAGTACAGTTAATTATCATGATGTAAAAAGGGAAAATTGAAATAATTGCCAGCAATACTAATACAATATAACAAAAAACTCGTTTTACACCTAATGTTCGACTCTGACTTTGTATTTTTTCCATTATAAATCTCCTTGAATTAACGTTTGTTCTGGTAATTCTGCATTGTCATTTTGTAAACAATACCACTCAAAACACCTGTAATTGCAAAAATCATAACCGAAGTTACACCAGCAGGTCCAAAGTTTTTGTTTGCCAAATGTTTGTTCAATTTCATGATGATAGTCATTGATGAACGGTTTGGAGTTCCCATACCATTTGACAAAATCTGAGGAACGTCAAACATCTGGATACCACCAATCAAAGAAGTTATCAACACGTATACAAAAATTGGTAATAACAAAGGAATTGTAATCTTAAAGAAGATAGTCATGGCATTTGCGCCGTCAATACGAGCAGCTTCGAACAGACTGTTATCAATACCCATTACACCAGCCATCAAAAGGATTGTAGTGTTTCCATACCACATCAAGAAATTCATTGTACCAACAATAACACGCGTCCAACCTTTACTAGTAAAGAATCGAACAGGTTCATATGCAGGAAGTTCTCCAGAAGCAATCTGAGCTTCATTCATATTATTATAAATTCCTTTCAAGATATTATTAACTGGTCCGTTTGGTGAAAGAATTGAAAAGAACAGCATTGCAAAAGCAGCAGCCATAATCAAGTTAGGAAGGTAAATCACAGTTTTAAAGAATTGTTGACCTTTGAGTCTGAGTTCTGTATTTGTAAACCAAACAGCAAGAATAAGTGAAATGATGATTTGAGGGATAAAACCAATCAGCCACATAATCAAAGTATTCCAAAAATACTTAGCCATATTGTCGCCAGAATTAAAAACAATCTCAAAGTTTCTTGTAATTGAAGACTGTCGCGCCCTCAATTCTTTTTTAGCTTCTTCAATAACTTGAGTTGCAGGGATTCCAGAACGCACACCCTTTTTCACAAGTTTTGATATTTTTTTTGTATATTTACTTATTGTAATATCTTCTGCAGCAGTAGTTACAGTAGTTAAAATTTCATTTTCTAAATCACTTGTAGTTTTATCTGATAAATCGTAGTTTGCAGCAAGTTCATCAAGGGCAACTTCTGCATCATCAATCTGCCAGGAATAATATTCTTCCTGTCCAGTAAAATATCGTGCAACGGTAGCATTTGGTCCAATTATGTCTAAGCCATCACGGTAATATTCCAAAAAACTATAACCAAATGTTGTTAATAAAGGAATTAAAGAAAAAATGATATAGATTAAAAAGAACGGAGCTATGAAAAAATATCCCCATCTATCATATTGAACAGTGTGTTTTTTCCTAGTTTTACTCACTGCTGGTGCTGTATTATTTGCCATAATGACCTCGATAAAAAAAAGCTTCAAAAAAAAGGGACTGCCTTTCAGCAAGTCCCTTTAGATTCTTACTTACTCAAACTATCTTTTCAAGTTTGGATAAAGTTCAATTACTGATGTATAGAAGTTATCCCAAGCTGTATTAAGGTCTACTTTTCCTTCGAAGTAGTCTTTCATAGCTGCCTGAATCTTTTCGTTACATCCCTGATCATATTTTGTCATTGTTGTCTTAGAGATAGAAGCACCATTCTTCAAGTAAATTGGAAGTGGATCCTGTCCGCCCATAAATGCATTAGAATATCCATCTTTTGAAAGTTCTTTCATAGCAGCAGCACTGTTGATACAATCACCAGCTTTTACACAGATATCTTTAAGAGTTTTTGTATCACAAGTAAGTGTATACATAACGTCTTTAATAATGTCAATGTTGTCTGAACCAGCAGCACCACAAATCCATGTTCCACCCCAAGAGAATCCCTGAGGACCTTCACAGAATGCCCAGTCACCTTCAGCAGAACCTTCTCCGTGTGGCATACAGAAATCATAGAACCAACCTACAGCGAAGTAACCGAACACTTTACCGTCTTTCATCATTCCCTGTGTAGATTCAGCAGACCACAAAGAAGCTTTGTTGTTATATCCTTTTTCTGAATATGTTTTTGTCTGTTCAATCCATCTGTTAATCTGTGGGTCGATTGTGATTTTGTTTCCTTTTACCCAAGGAGATTTTACATTATCCTGGAAAGCACGGAAAGCATCATCATAACCAGAAAGCATGAAATATCCAGCTTTCTTCATTTTTTCAGCAACTGCATCGAATTTATCCCAATCAGAAATCATAGCCTGTACTTTTGCTGGATCATCTGTTCCAAGAACTTCTTTAGCATAAGAACGGCGGTAAATAAATCCACCTGGAGTTGACTGCCAAGAAACACCTTTAAGTTTTCCTTTTGAGTCAGTAGCAATATCTTTTGTATACTGATACTGGTTAGCAACATCTTTTGCTTTAAGTCCGATGTCTTTCATTACATCCAAAGTATATGCTGTATCTACATATTTGAGAGCATAGTCTGCTTCGATACAGAAAAGGTCGATTTTGTCATCATCTTTTGCATTTGCCTGATTCAAAAGAGCTTCATCAAGTTTGTCCTGATAAGCATTGTTCTGATTTGGTGTCTGAATGAAGTTTACAGTAACACCCTGAAGAGCTTTTGGATTTTTTGAAGCATAGAAATCATTGAAACGAGCTGGGAATTCATCATTCCAAACATAGATATTGAGGACTTTTCCTCCCTTTTTCTTTGCAGCGAACATTGAAGAAGCTGCCAAAGCCATCATACATGCACCAATAACAATTTTCTTTGTTTTTGTCATTTAGTTTTTCTCCTATTTCCTAAATTCCTTAGGTTTAAACTCAACGTTTAATTAAGAAAACTCTTACTACAACGTTGTAATTATTATAATACCCTATTTTTTCTAATTGTCAATAAAAAAAACGCTTTTTTTTGCAATTTTTTTATTTTTTTTTAAGGAATTTTCCTTATGCACCTTTTTTTGCAAGAAGTATGTTCCTGTGAGTACTGGATTTAATTTAAAAACGGGGTACGATCTTGTGTGAAACGACTTTGTGTTAAAAAGCGAGGTCTGTCCCTGTTTTCATTAGTTATATCAGTTTGAACAAAACGAGGTGTGCTCCAAAACAAGGTCTGTCCCCATTTTAACACGTTGTTTAAAATAGGGACAGACCTCGATTTTTTTATTTTCACAAATAAAGTTTGCATAATTGAGGTCTGTCCCCCATTTAACTTTCCTCCTTATCCCATTATCTTGCTATTTTTTTAAAATCTGCTATAATGTTTCTTATGATAGAAACAATCTTGATTGAAGGTTTTATTTATGGGATTATGGTTTTGGGACTGTTTATCAGTTACAGAACTTTGAACTTTTGCGATATGACTGTAGACGGAGCATTTCCAATGGGCGGATGCATTTTGGCTGCCTGTCTCACGCATGGACTTGCGCCTTCTGTTGGCATTTTCATGGCATTTTTAGGCGGTTGTGTTGCCGGACTATGCACAACTCTTATTTATACAAAACTCAAAGTACCCGATTTGCTTGCTGGCATCCTCATGATGACAATGCTTTATTCTATCAATTTAAGGATTATGTCAAATCGTGCAAACATTTCTTTTTTGCGTATTCCCACAACTTTTTCTAGAATCATTTCATTTACAGAAACCAAATTCCCAAATATTCCAAACGAAACCGGCATCCTCATTTTCCTGATAATCTTCATTCTGATTTTTAAACTGCTTCTAGATTTATTTTTTCATACTGATTTAGGTTTAACGATGGGAGCTCTCGGTTCAAACCAACAAATGGTAATTTCGCAGGGTGTAAATCCACAAATTGTTCGAGGAATCGGAGTTTGTGTCGGGGACGGACTTGCAGCACTTTCTGGAGCTTTTGCAAGTATGTATAATGGTTTTGCTGATGTAGGAAGCGGAACTGGAATCATTGTAAGCGGTCTTGCATCTTTGATGATTGGAGAATTTATAATCCGCTCCAACAAAATCACTTGGATAACTCTGCGTGTTCTCATCGGCTCAATAATCTATCGTGCATTAATGCTTTTGGCACGTCGTTATGGCCACTACATTCATCTGACTGCAAACGATCTCAAACTCATTACAGGCATTTTGATTATTATTTGTCTTTTTATTGCAAAACTGAAAACAAAAAAAGGTGGAAAAAATGCTTAAACTTGAAAATATTGGAATCACTTTCAATCCTGGTACATCAGATGAAAATATCGCATTAAAAAATATTAATCTTGAAATACAAAAAGGTGATTTTATCACAGTGATTGGTTCTAATGGAGCTGGAAAATCTACTCTTTACAACGTTATTTCAGGAACTTTGCAACCTTCTTGCGGACATATTTTTTTGAATTCACAGGATATTACAAAACAACCTGAATACAAAAGAGCAGCTTACATCGGACGCATTTTTCAAAATCCACTTTTAGGAACAGCCGGCAAAATGTCTTTGGCGGACAATATGATGATATGCAGCAAAAAAGGATGGAAAGGATTAAAAATCAGTTTAACTAAAAAGAAAAAAGAAGAATTTCGCGAAAAATTAAAACAACTGAACATGGGATTGGAAAATCGCCTGAACGATAATGTTGAACAGTTTTCAGGTGGTCAACGACAGGCTCTCACTTTACTCATGACAGTTCTTTCAAATCCTGAAATTCTGCTTTTAGATGAACATACGGCTGCTCTTGATCCAGCAAATGCAGCTATTGTTATGGAATTAACTAGAAAATTTGCACAGGAAAATAATCTTACTGTAATGATGGTTACTCACAATATGCAGCAAGCTTTAGATTACGGAAACCGTCTTTTGATGATGGATGCTGGAGAAATCATCATGGATATCAAAGATGATGAAAAACAAAAACTTACTTTGCAGGATTTGGCCGACCGTTTCAAACAGATTAAAAATCATCAGATAATCAGTGATAAGATGATTCTGCAGTAATATTAATTTTTTTTACTTTTACTAACAATAATACTTTCTCGAACTTGCAACAAACCGCAAATTTAGTTAAAATTAGCAATAAATTTCTATTATTTTCAATTTCGAGTTTTCGATTTTAAAACCGTGGCAAGGATTGTAAGGGCTGGCGAAGCCAGTTCCGAAGCGTAGCGAAGGAATGAAGGCGCTTTGACGCCGGAACCCTGAAAAGCGCGAGTTTGCAATGCAAACTCGGGACGAGAAATGCATAGCATTTCTCGCTTTTTTTGCGAAGCAAAAAGCCACCCAGAAAAAAAATAAAACTCGATATTTTAACCTTATAAATCCAACAATATGGGGGCTTTTATGACTACAAAAAAAGAAGAACAGATGATTATTAAGAAGCTCGAAAAACTTGCTGTCCACAATGATCCAATCAATCCTGAACTTTATCAAAAATATGAAGTAAAACGTGGTTTGCGTAATGCAAATGGAACAGGTGTTTTGGTTGGACTTACTCGTATTGGAGATGTTGTTGGTTATGAAATTAAAAACGGTCAAAAAATTGCAGTTCCTGGACGTCTTATTTACCGAGGATACAATGTTGAAGACCTTGTAAAAGACGCTGAAAAAAATCATCAGTTTGGTTTTGAACAGTGCGCTTATCTTTTGCTTTTTGGAGAACTGCCAACTCAGGCAAACCTTCAGAAATTCTGTGATTATCTTGGTGAATGCAGAACATTACCCCCAAACTTTACTGAAGACATGATTATGAAAGCTCCTTCCAACGATATTATGAATAAAATTGCCCGTGGAGTTCTTGCAAGTTATTCTTATGATGATGATCCTGAAAATCGTTCTGTTGGAAATGTGATTAAACAATGCATTCAACTTATTGCTCGTTTTTCAACTTTGGCTGCCTATGGATATCAGGCAAAACGCCGTTATTATGATAATAAATCGATGTTTGTGCATAATCCAAAACCTGAACTCTACACAGCAGAAAACTTTTTGCGTCTTATTCGTTCGGACAAACAATATACACGTCTTGAAGCTGAAACTTTGGATTTAGCGTTGATTCTTCACGCTGAACACGGAGGAGGAAACAACTCTTCTTTGACTGTGCATGTTGTTTCATCAGCTGATACAGACACTTATTCTGCAATTGCCGCAGCTGTCGGTTCGCTCAAAGGTCGCCGTCATGGTGGTGCAAATATTCGTGTTGTTGAAATGATGGATGACATCAAGACAAATGTAAAAGATTGGTCAAATGAAAACGAAGTTGCCGATTATATCAAAAAAATCGCTACAAAACAGGCATTTGACCGCACTGGTCTTGTTTATGGAATGGGACATGCAGTTTACACTATCAGTGATCCTCGCGAAGTGCTTTTGAAGGAAAAAGCTCGTCAGCTTGCAGTAGAAAAAAACTGTCTTGCAGAATTTGAACTTTACAGCACAATCGAAAAAGTTGCGCCTTCTATCATTCAGGAAGTTCATCATTCAGATAAAAAAGTCTGCTCTAATGTTGATTTTTATTCTGGATTTGTTTACACAATGCTCAATATTCCACGTGAATTGTTTACTCCATTATTTGCCATTTCCAGAATTGCAGGATGGTCTGCTCACCGAATCGAAGAGATTGTCAGTGGTGGAAGAATTTATCGTCCGGCTTACAAAAATGTTTCTGATGAACGTCCCTACATTCCAATGTTAGACAGAAAATAGAAAATGGCAAAAGAGCGTCTTGATAAACTGCTTTCTCACGAGGGGTTTGGGTCTAGAAAAGATATAAAAAAAATGCTTCGTTCGAAAAGTGTTTTGATAAATGGAAAGCAGATTTTTGATTCCTCGATTCAAGTAGATGTTAGCAAAGATGATATCACTGTCGATGGAGAAAAAATAGATTTTCACAAAAATATCTATTTGATGATGAATAAACCTCAGCATGTTGTTTCAAGTTCCAAAGATGGTGAACATCAAACTGTTTTTGATTTGCTTGATGAAAGTTTGCGAACTCCTTATTTAATTGAAAAACTTCATCTGGTTGGCAGACTAGATATGGATACAGAGGGACTGCTTTTGTTTACGACTGACGGCGAGTTAACTCATCGTTTGATTTCACCAAAATCTCACATTAGCAAAACATATTTTTGCGGATTAGAAAAGGCTGAGCCAGAAAACAGGCGGGCGAAAATTGCAGCTTTGTTTGAAGAAGGCATTTTTGTTGGTCCTGATGATAATGAACCTGGATTTAAATGTCAGAGTGCTGGTATTGAATGGAAAGATGAAAAATCGGCAATATTGACAATTTATGAAGGTAAATATCATCAGGTAAAAAGAATGTTTGCTGCTGTGGGAAATAAAATTGTCTATCTTAAACGCATTTCTATGGGCAAACTACAGTTGGACGAAAACCTTTCTTTGGGCGAATATAGATTTCTTGACGACACAGACTTGCAGAAATTAAACTGCTAATCAATCATTTTTTATATCTCTTTTATTCTATTCAATTCATATGGTAATTTTTTTGAAGGAGGGACAGACCTAAGTTCTTTTCTGAAAATACGGAAGGTCTGTCCCTCTTTTTATGTCCCTGTTTTTACAAAGGGACAGACCTTCCGTATTCTTAAAAGCGTTATTTTAAACGGGGACAGACCTCAAATCAATCCAAAAATGAAATAACGAGGAGAATAAACAATAACAAAGACTTAAACTATCAACTAACTGTTCTAATGAATACAATTTCTTTGAATATTTCAATTCGCTTGTTACGGAATTGTCGTGTTTTTGAAATATTTTGGTGATTTGCTTTCTATGAACCAACTGCCGTTGTAAAAACCATTTTCATTTACGACTGGCGAAACAAAAATTACTTTGGCGGAGTTTTCGGTGTCGTACTCAAAAATATTAGATTTCCATTCAAAATGTCTTGTCCCCTCTATACTGTAAGAAAAATTATTCTGCTTATCCACCGGTGTGTAAAAAAGGATTTTATATTTTCCAGGTTTTAAGGTCAGATGCATAGCCATTGCGCCACTAAGAAAATATGATTTTTTATAATTATAAAGATTAGTTTTTTGTCGGGATGATGAGAAAATTTCCTGTAAATTTTGAGATGAACCCATGTCATAGTGATTTTCTATCCATTCATATTTTGCAGTACAGGCAGAAAAAGTTACGTCATTTTCATTTTCATCTAAAAGCCGCAGATAACAACGCACTTCATTCATTTCTTCATTATTTTGAGGACGATAAATAATCAGCCTGTTTTTCGGATGTCCTGCTTTCATGTCTTTTGTTGCTTCCAAAAAATCATAATACGAACCGGAAACAGGCTGCGCTGAACAATAAAAAAGAGAAATAAACAGAAAAAAAAACAAAATTAATAAACGTTTCAGAACAATTTCCTAACTGCAAGTCATAACCTGCTGAATTTCTGCATGCTGATTTGCTGTCACACCATCTTTTGAGGAAGTCCTAAAAGGTGACAATGGAAGTTTGTTTTTACCAAAAATAGGGAATGGACCATAATTATACCATCCATATCTTGCAAAAACAGGATTTGGAACTTTTTTACTATACAATACAATAGTATTTAAATATGTATCTCCGAAAGCAAATTCGGCAGGATAATAAATGCCATCATTTCCAGCAATTTCAAAACCAGTAAAATTATTTGGCACAACATTTCCCTGAATTTGCTCAAGTTTTTTGTAATTTTCAAGAATCTGTGAGTCATCATGAATGAAAAAACCAGAATCGGCATTTTCAAAAAATAATGTCATTTTTCCATCTTGTGAAAAATAATCTTTTAATATTGGTGAAAGAACATTTTGAGGAGACTCTTTTTTGTAGACATTTGCAAGAGCATTTTGTTCCAAGCGTTCTGCCAGAATTTTTTTTGCACGCGGATGAATATCACTATATTGTCCTAATCCCATCGCACAAGTCATCCATGCATTTTTGATAGTTTGATGAATTTTTAACTGAGCTTCACGAATCAGACACCAATGTTTAAAATCTTTATCCTGTTCGTAGCGATGTTCTGGAAGCTGCACAAAAATAAATGGAAGTTCAGGATTATCAAAATCTTCACGCCAATTTTGAATCATCGTTCCAAAAAGTTTCGCATACATTTGAGGTTTGTGGTCATCGCTTTCACCTTGATACCAGATTACACCTTGTAAAGTGTAAGGAGTGATACGCGAAAGCATGCAATCATAAAGACCTGTCGGACGATAAGGATTTTTACAAGATTTTGGTCCTGGCCAAGGATTCTTTCCAAGTATTTTTTCAGCTTGTTCCCAGGAGATACCAGGCTTTTCCTGCCACAGATCAGCATATTTTTTATCCCATTCGCTGTAAGCTTTTTCATAATCTTCATATTCTTTTATCTGCTGTTCTATAGTTTTTCCAGCGGTTGCTTCTTCTTGTTCAGTTAGATAGGAACGTAAATCATCATCTTTTTTCAGATATGATTCATTCATCCATGCACTAGCTGAAGTTCCACCCCAATTACATCCGATTACGCCAACTGTGCACGCTAAATCTGAAGCAAGTTTTTTTGCAAAGAAATAACCGACAGCTGACCATGCTTTTTTACCATCGCTTTCCCAAGTTTGCCAGCTGGTGTTTTTTTCAGTCTCAAAAAAATGTTCGTCTTTCCAGGCTATCTTGTTTGTGTAATAAAAACGAACATTTGGATTTTCTTTTTGATTTTGAATTTCGTCAGGTCCCTCCGTACAGTTTTGAAGCTCAAATTCCATGTTGCTTTGACCGCCTGCGAGCCAAACCTCACCAATACTTACATTTGAAAAAGTTTTTTTTATAGTAATTGCGGTATTGAATGAACTCTCTACAGAGGGTTTACCGAAATTATTTGAAAATTGTGTCGCATTTATAGCAACTTTACAATTATCTTGTGCTGATAAAGGTTCTAACTTGCAAATCCATTTTCCGTTTTGAGAAAAACATTTATTTTGCGACAGGACAACTCCTTTTTTATCAAAAATAGAAACGCTGACACAAAAATCACCTTTAGCTTCGCCAAAAAAACTTATACACTTGTTTCTCTGTAAAACCATATTATCAGAAAAAATAGATGCAATTGAAAAATCATTCATAAAAAACCACCTTAAAGAAACATAACTTTTAGTGCAATAAAACAATTATAAACTTGTTTCAAAAAAAAATAAACCAAGTTTTTCTTTTTTTTGAAATGGACAATGAGATAGTCGTTTAAACAAGGTCTGTCCCATTTTTAATAGGATTTTCTACAAGTTAAGAATTTATCCAGGGACAGACCTTGTTTTACTACTATTTTTTTCATTATTTCTAATTCTTCATAACAAAATCAGAACAGAGTTAGTATAAAAAGTAAAATAAACAGGGAATAAGAGGGGACAGACCTAGATTTATACACATTTTCTCCAGCTCTTCCTCATATCTAGAAAACAAAATATACAAAAAATAAGGGGACAGTTCCTATGCCTGAGCCACAATATGTCTTGGAATTTCGGT
>SAMEA104315430__coassemble_487_pt1 | contig 16991 bp, 15 predicted proteins | sample SAMEA104315430__metabat2_low_PE_026 | metagenome-assembled genome bin SAMEA104315430 (sample SAMEA104315430) | gut metagenome | biome: Monkey gut; feature: monkey-associated habitat; material: faeces | place: China | collected 2013 | reverse complement strand
CTCGAGTTTTTTTAACGCTATCGCTAAAAACTCGTAAAAACGAGGTCTGTCCCTGGCTCGTGTTTTCAACTGGCATACCAACGAGCGTTTTGTTATCACGAGCCGTGAGTTTTTGCAATTTATGTCACTTTTTTATTAGTGAAATTCCACTTTTGCCAAAACTCAAAAAAATAATTTGTTTATAAATTGAGGTCTGTCCCTGGCTCGTGCTTGGAAACTGTAATGCCAACGGAAGCTTTGTTTGCACGAGCCTCGAGTTTTTTTAACGCTATCGCTGAAAACTCGTAAAAACGAGGTCTGTCCCTGATTTGTGCTGGAAACTGTAATGCCAATGGAAGTTTTGTTTGCACGAGCCGTGAGTTTTTTTTTAACGCTATCGCTAAAAACTCGTACGACCTTGTTTTGTCATTTTAATTAGGGGACGGTCCTAATTCGCCAGTAAACTAGGGGAGATGCAGGGTTTTAAACTGCACAGCGCACCGAGGCTTGAACAGGCACGCAAAGCGTGAGTAGAAAACGATGGCTTTGAAAAGGTTTTTTTTCCAAAAACTGGATACACACATATCAGGGACAGACCTTGTATATGTTGTTATATCTGGCATCGTTTTCTACCGAGCGATAGCGAGCTGTGAAAGACGACTGACTGTCTGTACTTTGCTAAACAAATAAAAAAAACTATGTGAAATAATTAGGTGTGTCCTCTTTTAAAAAATAAGGTCTGGCCCCATTTGAAAAAAACGATGGGGACAAACCTTGTAAAGCTTAATTAAACTGATATGTAAACTGATTGTTCTGTTTTAAAGATTTTCAGTTGAGAAGTTTGTAAATTTTGCTTTTGCGTGATTTTGGACGAAAAGTCCCTTGAATACTCCGCAAAAACCACATGCAACTTCTGATGATAAATATCTTGTTTCAGCCGAGGCGAGGAAAATATTCTCTAGATTTCCATCTTTGTTTTTATATTCAACACTAAAACTGTAATTATATGGATTGGATGTAACTTTCAATCTGGCAATGTCTTGAGGAATGTCTTGGGAAGCAACGATTTGATTTATTCCTCCTATTGTGATTTTTGCATTAACAACAGTTTTTCCTGCTTTTTTTTCAAGGTATATATCATAATGATGTTTTGGATCCATATAAACTGTCAATCCGGCTTCAGCATTTTCATTTGCATCGATTAACTCACATTCTACTTCTGTTTGTTCGTTAAATTCACTCTGTCTGATTCCAATGAAAGTCGGACTGTTTTCGATTGTATCAATTGTACGTTCGCCAGAAGTCAATAAGAATTCTTTTTGCGAAAGTTTGTAATTTTCCATATTTGGATTGCACAAAAAACACCAGTCAAGTTTTGTATCTGTTGTTTCGAATGTTTTTTTGTATGAAAAAATCTGTTTTTTAAAGTGATGATTTTGTGGAGCTTCAATTTCCATTAAAGCCTGTCCGAATCCCATTTTTTGATTGTATCCATTTGCTGTTTTTTCACCATAAAATGTGTCTTTTGGTTTGTCATATTCTGTTCCTATGTAAAACCATCCATCCTTCCAAATAACTGGTTCTATACAGGTTTCGCGTCCAAGATGATGAAACGGCATGTATTTATCTATTTGACGGAAAGCAAGATGACAGAACCACCAGTTTCCGTCTGATGTTTGAAGTATATCTCCATGTCCTGCTCCCTGCAGTTGATAGCCGCCCATATTTCTATTTGTCAAAACTGGATTTTGAGGGAATGGTTCGTAAGGTCCTTTTATATTTTTTGATCTTGCATAGTTTACCATGTGACCATATTCTGTACCACCTTCTGCATTTAAAAGGTAATAATATTCGCCTATTTTATACAAATGTGGAGCTTCAATGTATCTACCGCCAGTTCCATACCAAAGAGGTTCATTATCGGTGATTTTTTTACCAGTAGTAATGTCTATCTGACTCATCTGGATAAAGGCTCTTCCCTGCTGGTCGTTTCCATTGGAGATAAAATAAACTTTACCATCATCATCAAAAAATAGAGAAGGATCTATACCGCCTTGTTCTACAATTATCGGTTCAGACCATTCGCCGTAAATATCATCTGTATATACATAAAAATTTCCTATATTTTCTACATTTGTGACTACCATGTAAAATCTTCCATTATGATAACGGATTGTTGGTGCGTAAATTCCAGAACCTGTATTATTTTTTTCCAATAGAAGTTGACTTTTTTTTGTGAGGCAATGACCAATCTGTTTCCAATTGATTATGTCATCAGATTCAAAAAGCGGAACTCCTGGAAAATATTGAAAAGATGAACAAACCATATAATACTTTCCATTTGGACCAGCACACATACTTGGGTCTGGATACATTCCTCTTAAAACTGGATTTTGATATTTCATAGTGTAATTTTCCTTATGACATTGTTTTATTTACTTTATAAAAAAATTATCTAAAAACAAGACCAGCCCTTGGCTCGTGTTTTCAACTGGCATACAAACGTGCGTTTTGTTATCACGAGCCGTGAGTTTTGGTAGTGTTTTACTAAAAGACGGCAAGCGAGAAAATCCCACTTTACCAAAACTCAGAAAACATTTTGTTTTTTATGCAAGGTCTGTCCTTGGCTCGTGTTTTCAACTGGCATACCAACGAGCGTTTTGTTATCACGAGACGTGAGTTTTGGTAATGTTTTACTAAAAAACGGCAAGCGAGAAAATCCCACTTTGCCAAAACTCAGAAAACACTGTGTTTTTATGCAAGGTCTGTCCCTTTTTTAATTTTACATAACGATTACTGTTTATGTCAATAAAAAAAAATCGAGTGTATTGAAATGTTTTTTGTTTATACCTAAGGCAAGGGGTATGGAGCAGCGCGAAGCGGCCACTGGACTGAGCGGAGCGTAGTGGAGCGAGGGAAGCGGCTGAGGGTTACCGAACTGCGTAACACCCCGGTTTTTACAGAGGCGAAGGCTTGCCGTAGCCGTCGTAAAAATGCCCCATAAAAAAAGGATATGAAAAAGGGGTACGACCTTGTTTGTTGTCTTTGTGTGAAACAAGGTCTGTCCCTTTTTTGTAAGAAGTGTTATAATATTTGAAAATAATATGTTATGGAAATATTATGAAAAATTATTTTACTAAAGATGATGAAAAACTTATATGGAAAACTGGAGAATCTAAAACTCTTTTAAAAACTGTTGTTTGTGATATTACGTCTCAACATAATACGGCACAAAATGGTATTGATGGTGATTATATCATTATGAATGCACCTGATTGGGTTATCGTTATTCCTGAAATAAATAATAGTTTTTTAATGGTAAAACAATGGCGTCATGGTGAAAAATCATTAAGTGTTGAATTTCCAGGTGGTGTCATTGACAGGAATGAAAAACCTGAAATTGCTGCACATAGAGAACTTCGTGAAGAAACTGGTTTTATTGCGAAAAAACTCACAAAACTTGGTGTAGCAAATCCAAATCCTGCTCTGTTTAGCAATCATGTTCATGTATATCTTGCAGAAGATTTGATTTCGACTGGATTTCAACATTTGGATCAAGATGAATTTATCAGTTATATAGAAATTCCCAAAAATGAAGTATTACAGGGAATGGGTACAACTATGTTCCCTCATGCATTAATGAGTTCTGCTCTTTGTTTTTACTTGAAATATAAAATGAATATGGAACTAATCTAATCATGATAAAATTCTTTTTCAAAGATAATTTCAAATAGTTTATAAAAGGGAGTGTTCATTGTTTTAATAAATGGTATAGAATAAGATGCTATTATAGATACTGGGGACTGGGGCGATGTTATTTTTTATTAGACCAGAATATAAAAAAACGAAAACATATACGGAACAGGAGTTATTAGATGCATCAGATATTAATAATCCTGTATATAAAATTGAAGAATCTAAAATAGAAGTTTCTCTTCAAATTGGAAAATATTCAGAAAATGTAATAGGTTATTTTTTTGACGAAGAAAAAGTTAGGTCTACGGAAGCTGGAAAATCGTTTGTAAAAAAAATTAATATTATAGGTAATACGTACGGTCAAGGCACGCTTTGCTCAAGGCCTTGACTCGTCCGTCTTTAGGGTTTTTAATAAACCCTAAATCAAATTTTTCAAAATCATGTTATTCAACTAGATTTTGAAAAATGGAGTTTAGGATTGAATAATTGCATTGTAGAAAAAGATGGTAAAAGAAGGAAAAAGATATTTATTTTTACAATATTAATTTTAAGTGTCTTTTCATTATCTGCAAAACCAAAAATTTTATGTGATTTTGGAGAATTGGCTATTACTGGCGTTTTTAATGATGTAGATTCTTCTTTTAAGCCAACATTAATTTTGCCAGAAATGTATGTAGTTGGTGAAAAAACAGCACTTTTTGCCTCTATTTCACCTTTTGAAATGCAGTTTAAATATCAACTTTCGGATTATAAACACGAAGGTTATACTCAAAATTGGGCTTTATCAGATATTTCGTTTTTTAATGCAAATTTTGGATGGTTAAAGCAATTAAATAATCATTTTTTGCTAGAAACTTACGTTAGAATGAATGCACTTTCTGCATTTGATATAAAACGTTTTGTATTTAAACCTGTCGTAGAAATATCATGGACTTCACCATTAATTGACGAAATTATTAATCCCGAGAAGTATATTTTTATTCTAAAAGTACTTTCTTTACAAGTTGGGGCAGCTTTTGAAAATACAAATAATTTTAAACCTGCTTTTTTTGTAACAGCAAGTATGGATGTTACAGTTTTAGTTGGATTAATAGCTGTTTTGGGACGTATGTAATTTTTAATGTAACGTTTAAATCAAATGGCTATAATTGCGCCATTTGATTTAACTTAGAGTTTCTTTCGAAACTCTCTTATTGAACTGTTCGCGAAGACGCGAACGAATTACACTCCTCGAAAGTTGATACTTTCTTCGTCGTGTAATTTTAAGGAACATATTTTGTAAGAAAATAATCCTTTGTTGAAGGATAAAAAATAAATGAAATACCACCAACAATCTGATATTTCCGACTGTGGTGCAGCCTGCATTGCGATGATAGCATCCCATTTTGGGAAAACACCAAACATTGCAGAAATTAGACAGAATGCAGGAACAGACACAGAAGGAACAAATTTTCAGGGGCTTTTGAATTGCGAGGCGAAGCTGAAGCAATCTAAAAAGTGAACACTGGTTAAATGGATTGCCACGTCGCTTCGCTTCTCGCAATGACAAAAAAGGTCATAAAAGGTCACATGTACTTTTTATGACCTATACATTGTAACATAACCGTTATAAAATAAAACTAAACATTGGAAATCAATTGCCTTACACAGGAGTTATTATGAAATTAAAAAGGACTGTTAATTTTAGATTTTTATTTGTCGCATTAGTTTTTTGTTTTGATGTATTTTTGCTTTTGCCCATTTTGCCAGAAAGCTTAAAATTTTTGCCTACTGTAATAGTTATTTGTTGGATTTTACGATTTATTTTTGACTATGGAATTTATTATGAAAACTCATATCTATATTTAAAAAGAGGACGAGGAAAGATTAGTCATCAAAAAGATAATCCTATAAGTGTTCAAGGTGTAGAAAGTTTTTATGTTAATAATCCATGTTTTATTTTAAATGGTTGGTGTTTTTCTTCTAAAAATATCACTCTTGTTCTTAAAAATAATAAATCATTTACTTTTTCTGTAAAAGAAAATGATAAAATTTGTGATTACTTATTAGAAAATAATGTTCCAAAAAAAGCAGGCCTTGCAGTACCCTTTAGACAACGTTCAATTTTTCTAAATTTAATCATTATTGCAGTTAATTTTTACCTAATGCTTTTTTCTGTGATATTCAAAAGTGAATCTAAAATTTTGATTATTTGTTTAATCTTTCAATGTATTTTTTGGGCTATTTATTTGATTATAGTGGTGTGGCAACTATCCAAAGATGATAGAGTAAGATTTTTTAAAAATATTAAAGAAAAAAACTAGAGGTTATTATGGAATATATTTATGAGAGATTTGAATAAAAGAATAAAAAGGGTATATATCCCTCTAATTCTTATTACATATTTGTTTATATTTTCTGGCTGTAGAAATGGGCAAAATTCTTTTTGTTCTCCAATTGTAAAAACTGTTGGAAAAATTGACATTGTTGTAGACCCAAAAGTAGAAATGATGATGATTTTGGGACGATTGGGAAATGTTGTGCCTTTTGGAAAAAATGAATGGAATACTCATCTTTATTTGGATAAAGTTGATGAATATTTTAAACCTTATGTAAATCATAAAGCTTTGTATTTAACTAACAATGCGATTGCCTATCAAAGGCTTCCTGAATTTGGAATGTATTTAAAAGATGATTTGTCTGATTTTATAATGAAAATTGATGATGAAAATTTTGTTGTAATGGATGGACCTGCAAAATATATTTCATATTATAAATCAAAACAATATTTAGAAGCTGTAAAAGATTTTAGAATTAGTACTAAGTTTGATAATTTTTTTATGGAAAATGTTTCTGCGTATGAAAAAATGATTGAAAGATTTGAAACAATCTTATTAAAGGCAAAACTTGATGTTTGGATAGAAGAATTTTATGGTAAAGAAATAGAAGACAATATAAAACTTTATTTAACTCACGTTGGTGGAAATTTTGGAATTACGTTTACTTCTCCAGATGGGAAAAAAATACCTCATTCTGTGATTCTTGCAAATGAAAAAGAAAATGAAGCTGGATTTCTGTTTTTACTTTCACATGAATTTTCTCATCCCATGACAAAAGAAATAATAGAAGAATTATATAAAAATGAAAAAATCCAAAAAAAATTCGCAAGTGTGTTTAATAATAATAGTAGTGTATACAGTATGAATGGTTATCCTTCTGGTTTTTATGTTTTTAATGAAACAATAAATCAAGCATGTTCAAATAAAGCTTGGGAGAAGTTGTTAAGAAAAGAATATGTTGACCATTTGAATAAACATACCGTCCAAAATCAAAAAATGATTTACGTTCCACAAATTGCAGAATTTTTAGACAATTATCAAAACAATCGTGACAAATACAAAACTTTGGAAGATTTTATTCCAGAGCTTGAAAAATTTATTTTGACATTGGAATAAAAGGAGAACATAAAAAAGTGTTAATGCTTTGAAATCATTTGGTTTTGAATCAGAGGGGGTAATTATGAAATTAATTTTGAAATCAATAATTTGTTTACTAATAATGATGTTTGTTTCATGTTCGAATGAAACAAAATGGATTAATTCAAACATCGACGGAAACTTATTGGTAGAATGTCCTTCTGTAAAAGATGATTTTTATCAGGCTGTGAATTACGACATTAATGAGGGACAGACCTTAGTTACGTTTTATTTAGCTTTTTTATCTACCTTGTTTATTGACCATCATCGCATAATTTCCATTTAAAGCCATCAGTTCTTTATGATTTCCACGTTCAATTATTTCTCCATGGTCAACAAAGAAAATTATATCAGCATTACGAATTGTTGAAAGTCGATGTGCTATGATAAAACTTGTGCGGCCTTTTAAAAGGTGATTCAATCCTTGCTGCAACGCTTTTTCTGTATGTGTATCAACTGATGATGTTGCTTCATCTAAAATCAAAATACGAGGATCACTCAAAAGTACTCTTGCAAAACTTATTAACTGTTTCTGCCCCTGACTAAGTCCACCTCCATTTGCAGAAATTTTCTTATTGTATCCTTCTGGAAACGCATTTATAAAATCATCAGCCATTACAGTTTTTGCTGCTTCAATACATTCTTCATCTGTAGCATCTAATCTTCCATATCGAATATTTTCCATAATCGTACCTGAAAATAAAAATGAATCTTGAAGCATAACACCTACTTGTTTTCTTATAGACTTTATCTGCAAATCAAGAATATCCAATCCATCTATCAAAATTTTTCCATCATCAGGATTATAAAAACGGCTTAAAAGATTGATTATTGTTGTCTTTCCAGCTCCTGTCGGGCCAACGATAGCAACACTCATACCTGGCGTTATTGTAAAGTTTATATTTTTAAGAATTGGATTGCCTTTTTCATAACTGAAATTAACATTATCAAACTGAACATGCCCTCGAATTGGCGGTAATTCTTTTGCATCAGGACGGTCTGTAATATCTTCATTTTCATCTAAAAGTTCAAAAATACGCTCAACATAGGCTCCTGTTGTCACCATTGAATTATAAAAGTTACCAAGATTCTGTATTGGTGCCCAAAAACGCCAGATATATCCCGCAAATGCAACAAGAGTTCCAATCGACACACCAGCACCAAGCCAGTTTATGCCAGCAAGATAAACAAGAGCAACTCCAATTGTCGAAAGATTATCTACAACAGGCCAAATTATATTGTTAATATTTACAGCTTTCATCCACACTTTTTTACATATAAGACATAATTCATCAAATATTCCTTGATTTACTTTTTCGCGTGCAAAACTCTGAGTTACTTTCATTCCATTCAAACTTTCCGATAAATATGCCGTAAGGTTAGAACGTTTGTAACTTTCCTGCTTCCAAGCCTCATGCTGTGCTTTTTTCATACAAATAAGAACGATAAAAAGTACGGGAAGTACAGCCATGGAAACTAAAGTTAGTTTCGGATCAATTGCAAACATGAAACATATTATGACAATAAGTGTAAATAAATCACTTACAAGTTGAATAATTCCGTTGGAAAGCAAATCAGAAAGGGAATTAACATAATTTACAACACGAATAAGAATTTTTCCATGAGGTCGACTGTCAAAATATGTAAATGGAAGTGCCTGTAATTTTGTAAACACATCTTTTCGGATATTTACAATAATTTTCTGTGCCACCCGAGTCATGATTTTCAGTTTTCCAGCAAGCAAAAATCGTACTACAACTGTAGAAACTGTCAAAATAATTGAGATGATTATAAGCATCCTGTAGTTTTGCGATGGAATTGCAGTATCAATCGCCATTCTGATTAAATATGGGCTTGTTAATGATATTGCTGATGATAAAAGCATCAATAAGCAGGACAAAATCATCCAACCTGAAAATGGTTTTATCCATTTAAAAAGTCTCAAAATAATTCTTGGATTTACTTTCTGTTCTATTTCTTCATCTGTATCAAACTTATTGCGTGCCATAATTAAACCTCCAATAAAAAGTCAATTAGTAAGATAAAATCGTGCAGTTTCAGAGACCTCGTTTATACGAGTTTTTAGCGATAGCGTTAACAAAACTCGAGGCTCGTGCAAACAAAACTTCTATTGTAATGTCTGTTTCCAGCACGAGCCACGGCACGAGCCAGGGACAGACCTCGCTTTACTATTTTTTTTCTCGAACTAAAACCTTATATTTCATTTTGTTCATTCCAAACTGTTCTGTAATAACCTGATTGAGCCATAAGTTCATCATGATTTCCCATTTGAACTAACTCACCGTTTTGTAAAACCAAAATCACATCACAGTTTTCAAATGATGAAATTCTGTGACTTATTATAAACGAGGTATGTCCCCGGCTTTGACTTTTTATAGATTGTCTGATTTTGTATTCAGTTTCATTATCTACAGCACTAGTTGTATCATCCAAAATCATAATTTTCGGATTAGCCAAGAAAAGTCTTGCAAGTGCAATTCTCTGCTTTTGACCACCACTTAATCCAACTCCACGCTCTCCAACAATCGTCTGATATCCATCGGACAAATCCTCTATAAAATCTTTTACACGTGCAAGTTCACTCGCCTTTTCTATCTCATCAAAAGAAGCATTTTGATTTCCAAATGAAATATTTCCTTCTACAGTATCACTAAAAAGAAAAGCTTCCTGCATTGTAATTCCTATATTTTTTCTCAAATATTGCAAGTCATACTCTTTTACATTAATTCCATCTATGAGAATTTCACCTTCCGAAACATCATAATAGCGACACAGAAGATTAGCTAATGTTGATTTTCCACTTCCAGTAGGTCCTAAAATTCCCACCGTTGCACCAGGTTTTATCACAAAACTGATATTTTTCAATACCGGTGTTTTGTTGTAGGTAAAAGATACGTCTTTAAACTCTACTTCGCCAACTATTGGTTCATCACGAACAACAGGATTTTTGCAATTTGTTATTTTAGGTTCAGCAAGATGAAGTTCATAAAGTCTATCAGCCGAAGCATTGAAATTCTGAGTATTATCAACAAGAGTTCCAAACATATTAATTGGCTGAGTAAATGCCCACATAAGTCCATTAAAAGTTACAAGCTGACCGATTGTCATTTCCTGTTTAATTACAAGATATCCGCCGAAAAGAATCAAAATAACAGGCAAAAGATTGCAAAGAGCTTCGATCCAAGGTGTATATTTCACACGAATGTCAGCATTGTCTACTGAAACATCTTTATATGCTTCATTTTCTTTTTGAAAAGTTTGAATTTCATAATCTTCACGAACAAAAGCCTTGACAACACGATTTCCTTCAATATTTTCACCAACTTTTGTGTTTAAAACAGCAAACTGGTCACGAACTTTCATGTGAGCTGGTTTGATGTGAATTTTAAATTTTCTAACAAAAAATAAAACTGGTGGCGCAATTACTAGAAAAGCAAGAGTCAGTTTCCAATTTATTGTAGAAAGAGTGACAATTGAAAAAACATAAATCAAAAGGTTTTCCAGCATCTGATAAAGAGTCCATGCTACAAAATGACGAACTTTGTCTAAATCAGAAGTCAGCAAAGTCATGATATTCCCAGAAGATGCTTTATCATACCAGCTGAAATCTAGAGTTTGAATGTGACTATAAAGTTCTTCCCTCATTTTCAAGATAACATTTTGCGAACAATGTTCAAAAATAACTTGATAAGTATAACGCACGATTGACTTTCCAAGCGTAGTAAAAATCATCACAAGAATAAGCGGAAGTAAAATGCTATGCTGTCCGCCTTTTATAACCTTATCAACAATGTTTCCTGTGATAAGTGGATTTATCATATTTAATGCTGCTACAAGAGAACTTAACGTTAATCCTATTATCATTAAAAAACGATACTTTTTTACATAAGTCCAAATCCAAGAAAATGCACTTTTTTTGACTTTCATCAAATCCCCCTGATATGTCTAAAGCCTTTCTTAAAATCATAACCTTTCGAAAGGTCTGTCCTTGGCTCGTGCTGGAAACTATCATTCCAACGGAAGTCTTGTTTGCACGAGCCGTGAGTTTTGGCAATTTGTGTCACTTTTTTATAAGTGGAATCCACTTTTGCCAAAACTCAAAAAAATAATTTGTTTACAAACCAAGGTCTGTCCCTGGCTCGTGCCGAGAGCTGGCATTCCAACGAACGTTATGTTTGCACGAGCCTCGAGTTTTTTTAACGCTATCGCTAAAAACTCGTAAAAACGAGGTCTGTCCCTGTCTTTGGCTCGTGCCAAAGCATTATGCTTTATTTTGAGTCTAGCATTACTTTTGTTTATATGATATAAAAAAAGCAAACAAAAATTGTACAAATCTCTATCAATATCAACCTGGAAGAGTGATTATTTTTTGTAGAAAAAGGTATTAAAACATGGATGAACTTTTTGAATATAGTGACAGCTTGAACGCTCCATTTCAAGCTTTTACTGGCAATTGGAAAACTGTAAAACCTCATTGGCACTATTTTACAGAAATGATTTATCTTGTAAGCGGTTCTCTGTATGCTGAAGTTGACGGGCGAAAATACACAATGAATCCAGGTGATTTAATCATTTTTCATCCAAAACAAATTCATTCATTTCTCGATTATCCTGTAAAAGAAGCTTTCACGCAGCCCACTTATTTTTATGTAATCAAATTTGATGATATGATTTTATCAAACACAACTCCTGGTTCTCCAAAACTTCCAAAACTTTTAAATTCTGACAAACAGACTAATTCCCCGTCGAATCTTCTGCTTGCAGACGAGTTAAAATATGATGCAGTAAAGCTCTTTTTTGAAAATTGTATTTGGGAAGTTAATCACAAAGAATTTGGTTATGATATAAAAGTTGCATCCACAATCAGTTTGATTATTACAACTGTTTTTCGAATTTGGATAAAGCATGGATTTAAATTCAACACGAAATCAACATTTGATCAATTCAGTTCAAAAGATTTTTCAGTTTTAGAATATATTGATGCTCATTCATCAGAAAACATCAATATAGAAGAATTGGCTTCAAAATGCGGAATGTGTTATTCAAATTTTGCAAAGCAATTTAAAAATCAATATGGCAGAACATGCAAAGAATATATCGAATTCATCAGAATTTGCAAGGCCGATACGCTTCTTTTATATACAGACAAAACTTTAGATTACATCAGTCAAGAAACAGGATTTACAGATGCAAGTCATTTCATCCGAACATACAAAAAAATAAGGGGAATCACCCCAAAACAACGAAGGACTCAAAAAGAAGGAGGATTTTAACCTCTCATGACAAACAGAACATCAAAATACAATCATACATCAAGTCTTGAAATTCTATATCAAGATCAGTGGATTGTTATAATCAATAAACCTGCAGGTCTACTAAGCGTTCCTTATTCAGGAAGCAATCAAAAAACAGCGATAAGTATTCTAGAAGAAATGATGCGAAAAAAAGGACTTGCCAATTCAAAACATCACCCCTTTGCCGTTCACAGACTTGACCGTGACACAAGTGGAGTAATGATGTTTGCACTTTCCAAACCAATTCAACAAAAAATCATGAACAATTGGCAGAAAATGGTTACTGAGCGATTTTACCGATGTTTATCAGAAATTACTAAAAATGCTGATGAAAAAATTTTTGCAAATCCAAACGGCATCATTTGTGATGAACTTGCAAAAAATGCACATCATATTGGCTACGTTCCAAAAAACAAAGTTAATTCCAAAAATGGTAAAATAATTAAAACAGTTGAAGCAAAAACTCATTATCATCTTATCAAAAAAAATGAAAAATATGCACTTTTTGAACTTGAACTTGAAACTGGGAAAAAAAATCAAATACGAGCTCACCTTGCAGCACACGGTTTTCCTATCGCTGGTGATTTTGACCATCATGCAAAAAAAAATCCATTTTCCAGACTCTGTTTACATGCCAGAACTCTTGAGTTTTATCATCCTCAAACAGGTGAGAAAATGAAATTTGAAATCCCAGAACCTGCGGAATGGAGTAACTGCAATTCTTAATTTCATTGCTGAACATTGTTGCAAACTTAATGATTGTGGAAGTGAATTATGCAAAAACAGATAATAAAAGACAATAATATTACAATTCGTATCGCAAAAATCGAAGATGCAGATAAACTTTTGAAGATTTATTCTTATTATGTTACAAACACAGCAATTTCTTTTGAATGGAATGTCCCTTCGTTACAGGATTTTTCAGAAAGAATAGCAAATACACTGAAAAAATATCCATACATTGTAGCTGAAATCAATCAAAATAATCAAAAAAAAATAATTGGATATGCATATGCTGGAGCTTTCAAAACAAGAACCGCTTATGACTGGTCTGTTGAAACTTCAATTTATGTAGACAAAGATTTTCGTCATTGTGGAGTAGGCAAACTTTTATTGGAAAGGCTTGAACAGCTTTTGCAAAAACAGAATTTTTTAAACGTAAATGCCTGCATTGCTTTTACTGAAAAAGAAAGTGAATATCTCACAAATGACAGTTACAAATTTCACCAGAAAATGGGATACACACTTGTCGGAACATTTCATAAATGCGGTTATAAATTCGATGAATGGTTCGACATGATTTGGATGGAAAAAATAATTGGCAAACACATTCAAAATCAGCCAAAAATTCTTGATTTCAACTTTGGATTATAAAAAATCCGGTTGGTATATCAGTTTGTACAAACAAAGCTTTTGTTGGTATATCAGTTTCCAGCACGAGCCAGGGACAATCCTCGTTTTTAACCAAGATATTTTTTTGAGTTTTGGCAAAATAGGAATTTTACTAATAAGAAAGTGACATAAATTGCCAAAACTCGCGGCTCGTGCAAACTAAATGCACATTGGTATTACAGCTTTCGGCACGAGCCAGGGACTCGATTTTTTTACTCTAAACCGTTTTTTATCAAATGATAGCAACGGATGATTATCGAAATCTCTTGATCGGCTGTGCTTTCTTCCAAATCTAAAAGCTGTTCCGCTTTTTTAATCCTGTAACGAATTGTATTCGTGTGTTGAAAACATTCTTCGGAGGTTTTTGCAAAATCTCCATTATTTTTAACATATGAAATCAATGTTCTTATAAGATTTGCTTCATGTTTTTCATCATAATCTTCCAAAATTGCAATTTTTTCTTTTATTTCATTACATAAAATTTCATCATGAACCAGCGAAATTATATATTTATAAATGCCCACATATTTATATGAAAGAGTTTCTAAGTTTTGAAATTTACAGACAGTTCCTGCAATCTGTGCTTTTGTAAGAGCTTCTCTCATATTCCCCAATTCCACAGGTTCAGCAGTATAACCAATATAAAAAGCTCTGGGCAAAAATCCATTTTGAGTCATTATACTTTTTATATAAGACAATGCATGTAATTCTTTAATCTCATCATCATCAAATGAACAAATGAGAATAACGTTGTACCCCAATTTCACAAATGTCCAATGATTAGAAATATCCAGTCTTGAACGATGATACATCAAACTGTCAAAGTATGTATGCACTTGAAGATTTGTTGCAGCCTCTTTCGAAATCAGACTGGCACAAATCACTTTTTTCTTAAAATCAGGATTTATTTCAAGTGCAATTCTATGAACTTCATCAAAATCTTTTTTTTCATTCAAGATTGTATTCAGTTTTTCCTCATGGATGACATATTGCGCACGCGTTTTCATTGATTCATTTATGTTTATAATCAAATCTTCCATGAATTCGTCGTAAAACGTTAAAATTGGAACATGATTTTCTTCTGCAAGTTTTATAATGTCTTCTGGCAGATTTTCTTCAGGTAAAATTTTTAATGCAATACCTGAAACATGTTTTTGAATAAGATTCCGAAGTGTGCCGTGAACCAAATCTGGATTTGTTGATGCAAAAAAATAAGAAACCAGCACAAAATATCCATAGCAATATCCTGCATACTGAATGCGACTGCTTTCATATTCAAGGATTACAGCAGTAGTTACAGTATTTGAAAGATATTGTTTTCCAGTTAGAATCTGAAATTTTTTGAATAATGTTAAATTTAATATTTCATTTACAGTAATCATATCCACTCCAGTTAATCATTAAGTTCACAACGAGAACTTTGGGTAAGATAAAACTACGCAATTTCAAGCATTTCTTTTCTTACACTTCAATAAAAAGTCAAGAAGCTTGTTTCAACAATCTACCCGCTCGCTCGGCACGAACTAATCCAATCTTGAAAAAGATTACCACAAAAAAAACGACTGACTCAATAGGGATTTTGGGGAAGTCAGTCGAAAAAAAATATTTTTTTATTTTGCGGAGTAACCTATATTTATTAGTACAAACCATTCTTAAGAAAATAAACCAATCATTTTAATATTTTCTTCATAACTTCGATAAACTTGTCATTCATTTCTGAAGTACCTAAACTTACTCGATTCATTCCGATTGGTGAGCCTATCAAAATTTTTTCTTCAGCAAGCTTTGCAGAAATTTCTGTATTCTCTATTTTCGGGGCTTTGAACAAAATAAAATTTGTTTGCGATTTGTAAACTTTGCATCCCAAAGCTTCCAATTCACCAGAAACTTTATCACGTTCAATCTGATTTAAAGCTGCAATTTTTTGCAAATATGCCTGGTCACGAAGTGCAGCATCAGCCATTCTTTGTCCCAAAAAGTTAATGTTCCATGCAGAACCAGATTTTCCAAGAAATGATATAAGCTCAGGTTTTGCTGCAGCAACACCAATACGCAGTCCAGCCATTCCGTAAGCTTTCGAAAAAGTTTTAAGAACGATAAGAGGTTTTTCATAACCTTCAGAAATCAACTTTATCATGCTGTAAGTTTCAGGTTTTGAAACAAATTCCAAATATGCCTCATCGATAACAACAATTACATGTTCAGGTACTTTTCTGATAAAATCTTCAAGTTTATTTGAATCCACAAAAGTTCCAGTTGGATTGTTTGGATTGCAGACAACAAGCATTTTTGTTTTTGGAGTAATGGCAGAAAGCATTGCATCAAGATTGTATGTTAAAGAATCATCAAGTGAAACCATCACCGGAATTCCGCCATTCACATTCACAGTATCTCTAAAAGCTTCATAACTTGGATCACCAAGAACTACTTCATCACCATAATTCAAAAAAATTTCACCAAGCATATTGATGATGGCACTGGAACCTGTTGCAACAGAAACGTGCATCATATCAGGAAGATTATGAAGTTTTGCAAAATCAGTTTTTAAATCAACAGAAAACCAGTCAGGATAAATATTAGGACGCGCAGAAGCTTCTTTCAATGCTTGCAATGCAAAAGGTGACGGACCATAAGGATTTTCATTATAATTTAAACGGTAAATGTCAGGTGTCGTATAACTACTAACAGGCTGCCTGGCTGCACGTTTACTCTCAGGAAGATTTTTAATTGACTCTCTTAAAAGCATTTTGTAATCCATAATTTACCTCTCAAAAACTCAATTCATTTTTTATGGTTGGAAGTTTATCTATACGTGAAAAGAAAAACTATAAATTCTTTACAAAACTTAATTTTTTACTTTTGTATTTTCTACAAATCTATGATGATTTTTATAAAAAAAATTGACTTTATTTGTAAAAAAGCAATATTATGTCGATTTATAAAAATCTGAAGAAATTAATGTGATTTAGAAAAAATTGACATTATGTTTTTGATTCAGAATTGAGGTTAAAACAAACGAGGTTAATTAAACGAGGTCTGTCCCTGACTTTGGTTCGTGCTGTAGCTCGTGCTGAGAACTATAATACCAACGGAAATTTTGGAGTTATAATCAAAAGTTGTGGATTGGCAAAAATAGTCTAAGATAGAAAAAGAG
>SAMEA104315430__coassemble_479_pt1 | contig 17276 bp, 13 predicted proteins | sample SAMEA104315430__metabat2_low_PE_026 | metagenome-assembled genome bin SAMEA104315430 (sample SAMEA104315430) | gut metagenome | biome: Monkey gut; feature: monkey-associated habitat; material: faeces | place: China | collected 2013 | reverse complement strand
AAACACGAAGGATGCCTTGAAAAAGTTATAAAAAATGTATAATGCGGAGGCCCTGGGGAGAGGGGGAAGTTTTATTGATAGATTTGCAACAACATCAGTTTGAACTCTTTGGCGCCCAGAAGAACCAACCATTGATTTTTTTGCTGGATTTCTTATGCAATCGCTGGTTACTAAGTAATAAATAAAATATGGATCTGTGATATTATTCTTTGCTCGGAATACGATATATTCTGTAGAACCAAATCCTATTTCATTATCATCAAGGATATTAACCATTGCAGTTTTTCCATTTTCAAGACAAGGAGTAATACGAGCCATTATCGTATCGCCATTTTTAAATTTTGTTCCGCCTATGTATGGCTCGAATGAGAAGGATGGAATAGCTCGACAATATGGTTGAAGGACATCCATGCCTATCTTTTTTGCAACAGTTCCTTTTTTTAGAGATTCTGTTGGATTGATTTCAACGATATCTTTTAATTTACATTCTTTCCACTCTTCCATTCCATCCCTCCTCACACATACTCAACCGGCAGCGAAATAACTTCATTGCTCAAATACAAAGGATTATCGCACTGGCAAATAATGCAGCCCTGACCAACAGAAACTCCAGCGATTTTAGACAGTACAGAGAAATGCTTTGCCATGTCTATTGTTGGACGGGCTGATTTTTTGATTTCGATTGGGTAGAGGATATTGTCTTTTTCGATTATCAAATCTATTTCTTTTTTGTCTTTGTCGCGGTAAAAATAGATATTTTCGGTTTCGTGGCCAGCGTTGTAATATGATTTGATTACTTCGCTTACAACAAAGTTTTCAAAAAGACTGCCCGACATTGCGCCGTTCATTGCTACACTTGCAGAAGACCAGCCTACTAAAAAGCAGACCAAGCCTGTATCCATAAAGAAGACTTTTGGAGTTTTTACGGCTCTGTTGGATACATTTTTTTCATAAGGCTGCAAAAGACGGATTACACCGGAAGATTCAAGGATGCTTGTCCATTCGGAAATTGTTTTGCTTGTAACGCCAACATCACGGGCGATGGAATCTGCGTTGAACAGTTCTCCAACCCGAGCTGCAAGACACTGCATAAAATTGTGAAACTTTACAAGATTCTTCTGGCTTATTTTATCCGCCACATCGCGGTCAAGATATGTCCTTATGTACGAGCGGTAAAATGGTTCCCATTCGATTGACTCATCTGCCAGCTCCGGCATACTTCCACGCCATATATGATTCCATAAGTTTTTATATGGCTTTATTTTTTGTTTTCGAGATTCGATGTATTCAGATGTCGGCAAAAATTCTGTGTTAAAATCAATTTCGTATTTTTCTCTAAGCGAAAGAGATGTCATATTGATGATGCAGACACGTCCTGCCAAAGAATCTGCCGCTTTACTCAAGAGCCTGTAGCTTTGTGAACCTGTAAGAATTATTTGTCCTTTATTTTTTGTACCGTCTGCAAGAAGCTTTATTTGCAAAAACAGGTCTGGAGCGCGCTGTACTTCGTCAACAATAACAGGAAGTGGATGATTTTTGAAAAACAGAGCTGGATCTTTTTGTGCTAATCCAAGTTCTGTAAAATCGTCCAGGGTGACATATTCATAATCTGGGAGAAGTTTTTCTTTTAGCAAAGTAGATTTTCCGACTTGACGGGAACCGGTAATTAAGAGAACTCTGAACTGTTTTTTCATTCTGTGCAAATATGGCAGAATGTGACGGTTTATATACATAAAGCCCCTTTTGTGTAGTCCGACTAATTTGGAGTATAACTCCGAAATAGTCGAAAGTCAAGTGTTTTTAAGCGTGAGGGATTGGAGCACCGCCGAAGGCGTTCCCCGCTTGCGGAGAATGGAGCGAAAGCGGAAGTGCGCAAAGCCCGACCCGAGCAAGGCGAGGGTCACGCCCAAATTATTTAAATCTTAAACCCAATCCCTGCAAGATTTTTCTTTATCTCTTCTTCGAGCTCGTGGCTCTTTGCGAACATTCCGCCTAGTTCTGTGGTAAGGCGAGTCATTTTTTTGTCGAATGGTTCGGTGTCTTCCGGTGCGTCCTCTATGCCAACGTAGCGGCCGGGTGTGAGGATGTAGTCTTGTTTGGCGATATCTTCTGTTTTTACTACGGCGCAGAAGCCTTTTTCGTCCTGCAATTTTCCGTTCTGGAAGGCGGTGAAGGTGTCGGCAAGGTGGTTGATGTCTTCTTCGGAAAAGTCGCGGTGCTTGCGATCTACCATGTGGCCCATGTTGCGTGCGTCTATGAAAAGAGTTTTGCCAGGTTGCTTTTTGCCGCGGCTGATGAACCAGAGTGTTACGGGAATTGTTACGCTGTAGAAGAGCTGGGTTGGCATGGCAACGATTCCTTCTATTAAATCTGCTTCGATTATTTTACGGCGGATTTCGCCTTCGCCTGATGTTTGGGTGGAAAGGGCTCCGTTTGCAAGTACAAGACCGATTTTTCCGTTTGGGGCGAGATGGTAAATCATGTGTTCTATCCATGCGTAGTTGGCATTTCCTGCAGGCGGAAGTCCGTAAGACCAGCGCGGATCGTTCTGCAGCTTGTCCTGTCCCCAGTTGCTCAGATTGAAGGGCGGATTTGCCATGATGTAGTCGAACTTCTGGTTTGCATGCAGGTCGTGGAAGAAAGTGTCTTCGGGATGGTCGCCAAAGTTTGCGTCGATTCCGCGGATTGCCATGTTCATTTTTGCCATTTTCCAGGTGTCGGCGTTGGCTTCTTGTCCGAAGACTGAAATGTTGCTTCTGTTTCCGGCATGTTCCTGTATGAACTTTACGGACTGCACGAACATTCCGCCTGAACCGCAGCATGGGTCGTAAACGCGTTTTCCTTCTGTTGGCTTTAAGATGCTGACGATTGTTTTTACTACGCTTGCCGGGGTGTAGAATTCGCCGCCTTTTACGCCTTCGTAGCTTGCAAACTGCGCGATGCAGTATTCGTAGGTGCGACCGAGAAGGTCTTTACTTGCATCAAGATCGCTCATGTCCATATTGGTGAATACGTCTACTACGTTTCCCAGAACGCGTTTGTCCAGCTCAGGGTTTGCATAGTTTTTAGGGAGAACGCCTTTGAGGGAGCGGTTGTCTGCTTCTATGGCGTTCATGGCTTTGTCTAAAATTGTTCCGATTTCTGGTGTGTGCGCTGCTTTTGCAATTTCTGACCAGCGGGCTTCATGGGGAACAAAGAAGATGTTTTCTGCTTCGTATGCATCGGGATCGTCTTCAAAGCCGTCGCCCTCTAGCACAAGTTCGTTGTATTTTTTTTCGAAGGCTGTTGATATGTAGCGCAGGAAAATGAGTCCTGTAAAGATTTTGCGGTAATCGGCTGCGGGAATGTGTCCCCAAAGTGAGCAGGTAGGGAGCCGGTGCCGCAGGCAAAAAACTCATGAGATGAGTTTTTAGGCGAGTCTAGGTGAGGGCTATGCCCGAACCGCCCAAATCTGCTGTTCAAAGCCGATTGTTGCAGATGATGATTTAGACGATTTTGACTTTGCCATGTGTGATTTCCTTTATTTTACTTGCTTGATTTTTCTATTATACACATCATCATATCACACAACCCGGCATTTTTGTAGATGAAGGAAAGATAAAGCAGGGACAGACCTTGTTTGCAAACACAGCTTTTTCTGAGTTTTGGCTGAAGTTATATTTCAATAATAACTGGAGTGAAAAAAACTGCCAAAACTCGAGGCTCGTGCCAACAAAACGTGCATTGGTGTGCTAGTTCACAGCACGAGCCAGGGACAGACCTCACTTTAATTCCAGCTTCACTTTTAAAACAGGGACAGACCTCGATTAAAGAAAACCCACAATTTTACACATTTAATTTCATTTAAACCCCAAAAATCACCTTTTACCATTTGCCGAACACTCGTATTTATATTATATTTATTACACTTAATATCAAAGAGAGAAAAAAATGAAGATTGCGGTAACTTACGATAAAGAAACAGGAAACATTTTTCAGCATTTTGGCAAAACCCAGTTTTTTAAAGTTTATGATATTCAGGACGGAAAAATTATTTCTTCAAAAGTGATTGATAATGGCGGAAACGGACATCATGCTCTTCCTCCATATTTAAAAAGTCTGGGAATTGAAACTTTGATTTTGGGAAACCGCGGTCAGGGAGCTATTGATGCCATAGCTGCCAGCGGATTAAAAGAAATACCAGGAATAACTGGAAGTGCCGACAATGCCGCTGAGCTTTTTACAAAAGGACAACTTAAACCGAATTTTGCAGCAAAATGCAGTCATCACGGTGAACACAACGACGACCATCAATATAAAATACTCAAAAAATAAAAATTTCAAAAATTCCCTCATTAGAAAAATAGATTTGTAAGAAAAGGAGACTTATCAAAAATGAAAGACTACAAATCAAAAATTTTAAAAATTTTTATCCCTATTATGCTTAGCAATGTGATTTCTCAAATTCAAATGCTGATTGACCGCATTTTTTTGGGAAGAATGGACGTTCTTTTTATGAGCGCCGTTGGAAATGCCACTGCACCTGTTTGGACTACCCTATCATTTGTATTTTCGCTTTCCATGGGCGCATCCATCTTAATCAGTCAGAATGTAGGAGCCAAAAATGTTGAAGAAGGCAAAGAATTTGCCGCTTCACTTGTAAAATATCACAACATAATCCCTGTGATTCTTTTTTTGTTCTGGACATTTGCAAGCCCGGTAGTTTTCAAGCTGATGGGTGTGGGCGAAAACGTAATTGAACTTTGCATTTCTTACACAAGAATTTATGCTCCAGTGTTTTTGATTACTGGAATTGGAGCGGCATATTCGGTTGTTTTCCAGACATCAAACTACACAAAACCTCTTGTCACTTACGGAATCCTGCGTTCCGCATTAAATATTATCCTTGATTATATCTTGATTTTCGGAAAATTCGGTTTTCCCCGCATGGAAATCCGCGGTGCTGCGCTTGGCACAACAATTGCAGAATTCCTTGGTGCAGCCTATCTTTTCTACGTTGTCATAGCAAAAAAAGAGAAATTTTTCACCACTCCAAGCTGGAGTCAGATTGTACATGCAAAATTCTCCAAATATGCAAAATCAATCAAACTGGGCGTAAACAGTGCCATCGAAGATTTTCTTTGGAACATCAGCAACCTTTTGATTATCCGTATTTTAAACACAATCGATGAAAAAGCTGCCGGCATCTATACTATGGTTTTCTCTATCGAAGTAATTTTTGTTGTTGTAATCGGTGCGTTGGGAAACAGCACGATGACAGTTTCAGGCGAAGCAACTGGAGCAAAAAATCTTCCACTTTACAGAAAAGTTGTGGGAACTGCAATGCTCTGGTCTTGCATCCTTTCGGCTGCAGCCCTCATCATTTCCTGCATCATTCCAAAACAGATTCTAAGCATTTTCACCACCGACAAAGAAGTCATAGAAATGTCCGTTATTTTCGTCATCCTCGTACAATTCAATCTTTTTGGCAAATCAGGAAACATCGTAATCGGTAGCGGAATCAGAGGTTACGGAGATACCAGATGGATGCTTATAACTCAAACAATCGGTACTGTCATGGTAGTTGCAGTTGCAGCCCTTTTCGTTTTTGTTTTCAAATGGGGACTTTTAGGCGTATTTCTTGCCGTCATCTTAGATGAAGCTTTGAGGGCAATTGCAAATTCCATCAGATTTTTAAAGATAAAGTTCTAGCAGAAATCAAAATATCCAGTAGATTTTTTTACAACTGTTACTATGATATGTCATCTGCAAAGGATGCAAATGGATAGAATAAATTGGGGACAGACCTTGTATTCAACAGATTATCCAAATGCTAACAAATTTTGTCCTTTTTTCTACCCTTTTCTACACATTCAGACATTCAGTTTGCCCTGCTTTAAATTTAATACAAGTATCATCATTTCAGCAAAGTGCAGTTAGTCAGTCGCCTTTCGCCACTCCGCTATCGCTCCGGTCTTTCAGACCCGCCAAAGGCGGTGGCTCCACGCTCGGTGCGCTGCTCAAATCCCAATCTGCAACTCACATTTCAAACTGGCGAAATAAAAAAAACAGGGACAGACCTCACAAATCTTTTACTTTCCCTCATTATTCAAAGAAGAATAAAAACTTTCAAGTTTAGAACGGCACTGCAAAAATACAGGACCAAGTTCCGGATCAAAGTGATTTCCCAAATCATTTTTTATAATTTCAAATGCTTTTTCAAAAGAAAACGAATCTTTGTAGCAACGTTTACTTACAAGTGCATCAAAAACATCAGCAAACGCCATAATTCTCGCTTCAATCGGAATTTCATTTTCTTTCAAGCCTTCAGGATAACCACACCCATTCCATTTTTCATGATGATAATGTGCAACATTTACGGCAATCTGCACAAATTCCACATCATCAACATTTGAAAGCACCTGACTTACAATTTTTGCACCTTCAGCAGAATGTTTTTTCATCTGTTCATATTCTTCCGGTTCAAATTTTCCAGGCTTTCTCAAAATCACATCATCAACGGCAATTTTTCCCAAATCATGCATAGGAGCCGCTTTAATCAAATTAATACAAAAGCTGTCAGTAAAATGCCATTTGTTGTTTTCAGGCTTCATCAACTGTTCAACAAAAATTTTCACACCTTCACTTGTCCTGCGAATATGCCCGCCAGTACTGTTATCACGACTTTCAACCATTGCAGCCATTCCAGAAATAATCGATTCTTGAATCTCCTGCACTTTTTTTGTTTTTTCTTGAACTTTCGTTTCCAATTGAGTGTTGTAAGTATTAATCAAATCAATATATTTCTGCTGCTTGGAAACATCACGCATTTCCAATAAAAAACCAACTTTTTTTCCATTATATTTAATATCTTTGATACTGAACGCCGCCGTTACATCATCTTTTGTGTAAACAAAACTCTGATGATGAATTTCATCCCATTTATAAACCCAAGGCATTAGGTTTTTACAAAGAGCACAATCACAATCATCAATGCTTTTTTCAATTTTAGAATCAATACGAATATTTTTCAATTCAGGAAAAAGTTTTAAAGCAAATTCACTTGCCCCCACATAACGATATTTTTTATCCAAAGCAATGTACCCATATTCCGAACGCTGCTCATAAACTCGAAGAAGATTATCAGACATATCGTACATACTGGCACGTTTAAAAACCAGAATGAACATAACATCCATCACCGTATAAGCAAATGGAAGTCCATCCTGTTTTAAATGAAAAATCTTCGGTATAAGATAAACAATTGCAGAAATAAAAAACATTATCAGCAAAATGACAGCAATTCTCGTGGAATAAGCTTTTTGAGTTATAAAAGCAATAATCGTAAAAACTATACATAAAATATTTGTACCAAAAATTAAAACAAGAAGCAAAGAATGTAACGGTCCATACACTTTTCTCAAAGAAGCAAGATTTCCTTCTTTCACAAATTCATAAGAAACATAGTACAAATCGCTTTTATCAATCGAAATTACTAAAAAAATAAGAAATAAACCATAAAGAAACAGAGCTCGCCGCAGATACTTATTGTCCTTGAAACCACAAATTTCATTAATCAAAAGAACCAGCATAATCATAGAGAAAATGTTTCCGATGTAATAAAATACATACGATGTCAGATAAGCTTCCAAAGTATTAGAGGTGACAGCAAAAAAATGAGAAATATTTGAAAGTGCTGTAAAAAGCAAAATCATCAGCTGCTTTTGATTAACTTTATTTAAAGTCGTTTCAAAATAATAAACCACACATCCAAGCGAAATCAAAGCAGTGAGTAAATACATCCACATCAACATTCTGCTATTATAATATGCTTTTCTTAATAAGACTAGAATTTTTTTTCAAAGGATTTTTTTCAAAGGATTTTTTTACACTTTTTAAACGCGGAAACTTAAAATCACTTCAACAAATATTCCACAGTATTCACAACACGGACATTTTTTTTATCTTCAAGTCCAACAGCCGCATCCTGAATAGTAAAAAGTCCCTGACTTGCTTTTTTTATCTTCCCGACTTTGCTGTTAGAATCGCGGGCAAACTGTTCAGCAGCCGTTCTTGCATTCTTTGTAGCTTCAGCAATCATCTCAGGTTTAATTTCATTCAGTTTTGTAAACTCATAATTCACTTTCGAACCATAATCCTGATTCACAGCAATTCCAGCCGAAACAAGCTCCAGAGAATCCGCATAAGCACTTTTCACAGCCTCAATTTTTGCAGAACGCACTAAAATCGACTGTGTTGCAACAAAAGTATATGTAATTTTAGTTTGGTCCATATAAGAATTCAAAGAATTGTCAGTAATTGCAGCCGGTTGAACATTAAAATCACTTTCTTCCAAACCGTGCTTCACCAAGTATTTTTTGATGACTTCAGTTTTTTCCACAATAGACTTTTGAATTCCTTCAAGACTGTTTTCGCCCGTTGAAAAACTCATATTCCACACAGCAAGATCTGCCTCCACTTCCCTTTCAGCCAAACCTCTCACAGAAACACTACGTTCTGGTGTAATAATATTTGCAAGTCCAATCGCCAAAATCAACGCTGCAAGAACAATAGAAATTCCAATTTTTAAACTATCCAAAATTTTTCTCCTATAAAAATACAAGAAGATTGTTTTAATATTCAGGGGGGTCCGGCCTTCGGCCGTCGCTACGTTCCGTGTTCCGCTATCGCTCCAGCCTCCTCACTTCGCTTCACATACGTTTCGCTCCATTGCGGTGGCCGCTTCGCGCACTCCACATCGCTACCCCAGAAAACTCCAGCCATTCAAATTGAATTCCAAATTATATAAATTTCTTTTATTTATAAAACCTACTGAATTTCTACCTCAATTTCAACTTTTTTTAAATCTTTTCGAACATCATTTTCTTCTGTTAAATCAAGAACAGGTTCACCGTCGACATCAAAATGGACACGCCTGATTCCGCTTGAACGTGGAGCTTGAGTTCCTGGTCTTGCATGATAAGTATTCCAAATTTCACCATCTTCATCAATCACATAAGCATTGTGACCAGTTCCAAATTCACCAGGAATACTACGAGAAGTAAGCAATGGATAACCCGTTTTTTTCCAGTTTCCACGTTCCAAAGGATTTTTTCCTTTATCAATTTGTAAAAGACCCACAACGTAAGAAGTATCCACAGCCGCACTACTGAAAGTTACAAAAAGTTTGTCATCACGAATAAGAGCAAAAGGTCCTTCATCTACAAAAGTATGATTATTCGCCCAGCCATATTCAGGTTTTGAAAGTAAGACTGGTTCAGTTTTCAGTTTCCATGGATTATTTTCATCAAGTTTTGCAATATAAAGCCACGCACCCAAATCAACAGGCAGGAACTGTCTCTGCGACCAAATTACATAATATTCATCCTGCCACAAGAAACAAGTCATATCCAATGTAATAACTTTTCCAGCTTCACAAAGTTCACTTCCATCCATCTTGCAGATGCGCCTTGGTTCAGACCAATCATCACGGTTCATAGGATTTCCATCCTCTTTCAAACACATAATATGACTTTCTTCTCGGAAAAACTCACCTGGAGTTGCCGCAAAGAAAATATAAAGCCTTCCATTAATTTCATGAAACTCAGGCGCCCACAAAAGTCCACCAAGATTTTTATAAGTTTTAGAATCCAAAAGCAAACTTTCAGATGCATTCGCAATTTCTTCTATAGAATCAGCTTGCCTTATAAATAACGTGTGATTTTGGTCTGCATCATTTGTTGCTATAAAATAATATTTTCCTTTCCATCTGTAAACATCAGGATCTGCTCTGTTCAAAGCAATCGGAAATTCAAAATGCGGACAATAAATTTCTCCGCTTATCTTCTGTTTACCTTTTTTGGAAAAATCAATTCTGTCAAAATCCCAAATGATTTTTTTTGCTGCAACAGTTCCGTCACTGTAAACTGCCTCTGCCCTCACCTTTTTCAAATCTTCTTTCGAAGAAATTTTTAGATTTTTTGGCAATCTAATTTCCACATTTTTTCTTTCACCAAGTTTTTTAAAAAGATAATCATAAACTTTTTCAGAAATTTCAATCATGTTGCAAGGCAATGCACCTTCAATTTCTGAAACTGCATTTTGTAATTGCTCCACTTTGTATTTAGTGTTTCCAGAACAAAGTTTTTCCATCTGCAAAAAAGCAATTTTTTTAATTTTTTCGTAATCATCAAAATGGATTTTCTTGGCTTCACTATAATGCACAAAATCATCAGTAAAAAATAAAACAGCTTCTTTTTCATTATTTTTTAATTCACAATTGCTGTCAATATTTTCTTGAAAACACTGTCCATCAGGACCAAGAAGAAGTGCCGCCACTACATAAGATTTATCATCTTCGTTGGAAGACATTTTTTTATCACCATCAAGATAATTAACTTCCAAATCCTGCAAATCTTTTTTAGCCAATATAATAGGGAAACCTAAAGTTTTAGGATTTAGGCTGCCGTCATCATTTTCACTAGCTTTTGCAAAAAGAACCCCAGAATTATGATTTAATGCAACAAAATTCTTTCCATCCTTACTAACTGCCAGATGCAAACTATAAGCAAGTCTTGCATCATAAAAAACACTATCAATCTCTTTACGCGTATAACTCAACAAAAAAGGCATAACCGCTCCAAGTTTTTTTATTTTAAAAATACACAATAAATGAAAATTATTCTATCATTGAAAATCCTTATTTAAAAAAAAGTTTTAAACGAGGGACAGACCTAATTGTTTGATGGGAACATATAAAAAACAGGGACACAAAAAAGGGGACAGACCTTACATCTCAAAAAAAATCGAGGTCTGTCCCCTTTTTAAAACTTTTCACCAGAATTGTTCGTCTGGAACAAACGGTTTGTTATTTTCCAAAATATCTGTCAAGCAAACCTTTCAAAGCTTTACCGTGTCTTGCTTCATCACGAGCCATTTCGTGAACAGTATCATGAATTGCATCAAGACCGTTTTTCTTTGCACATGCAGCAAGGTCAAATTTACCTTTTGTTGCACCAAATTCGCAGTCAACACGCCAAGCAAGATTATCTTTTGTAGAAGCTTTCATATTTTTTTCAAGGTCAGTACCCAAAAGTTCAGCGAATTTTGCAGCATGTTCTGCTTCTTCAAAAGCTGCTTTTTCCCAATAAAGTCCGATTTCCGGATAACCTTCCCTATGAGCAACACGTGCCATACAAAGATACATTCCAACTTCAGCACATTCACCCTGAAAATTTGCCATCAATTGTTCAAAAATGTATTTTTTGTCTTCTTCACTGATATCAGGATTGTTTTTTACAGTTTTTGCATAAATGCCGAATTCGTGTTCAGCAGCAAGTTTCATTTCTCCTTCAACCTTTGAAAATTTCTCACCTTTTGCATGACAAACTGGACATTCAGCAGGTGGAACATCACCTTCATGCACATAACCACAAACAGGGCAAACCCATTTATACATATTATCCTCCATAATAATAGTCAATTATTGACTTTATAAGCCGTTTCACAATACAAAGAGAAACAGGCGTTGAATATTAAGTTCGCAACGCAAACTTCAGATAAAATAAAAACCGCATTAATTTATCAGTTTTTATCTTACACTTCATAATAAAAGCACGAATATTTCGTACTCATAAAAATGAATAAATAATTTTAATACGAAAAATTATACAAGTCAAATATGAAATATTAAAATTTTACAAAAATAACAACCTAAATACGAAATAAATGAGGTCTGTCCCCGTTTTTTAATTGCTAGTTCAATTTTTTCATTTTATAATATTTATATTATTTTATTATGGCAGAATTTATGAAAAAGAAATACAAGGTTCTCATGAAATTCCCAGCAAAATTGAACTGAATAATTATAAATTTTTTCAGGAATCAATTCAAAACCAGAATTTTCGTTCAGTTTCTGGAGAAACAGATTTCATTACAGGAGAAATTGAAAAAGAAGATTATAAACTCGGAGATTACAGAGATTTTTGGATAGCAGTAGATGATAATCCTGAAGATTATAAATCTGAAAAATTCAATTTTGAATGTGTTGCTGTTGGAAAGAATTGCTATATCTGGTTTTCTGATAGCAACAATGAATTGACAAAAAAAGAATTTTTTAATGAAACTGGAGGAATCAATGGCGATGATTGCAGTTATCAAGTTCTTGCTGACAAATTTGACTCAGTTTGTGATTTAATGAAAAAATATTTTGGTTCCCATGAATTCACATCAAGAAAATTTTATAACATTATAAACAGCAAAGAAAAAATAAATATTATTGTTTCAGATTTATTTAATCCAGATGGAATCTATTTTTCAGCCATAGATTTAACAAAGTTGAAATATTACTACAATAAGGATAATGAAATTTTTGAAGAAACAGCACTTCCTATAGTTTTCTATGCTGATAAATATAAAATAGATGAAACCCCTGATAACGAAAACATCCGTTTGACTGAGTTCTATCGTATAGATTTAGCAGGAGGCGGATATTCCATCCATTACATCGGAAAAGAAGGTACACAATATACTTTTATAGAAGATAATATTGATAAAAATATGAAATACTTTATTTACATGCAATAAATTAATTTTTTTACGACAATATTATTTAGTTACACTTTTGAAATAAAACTCTTTTAATTTTTTCTTTAAATGGTTACAGTTTTGAAATAAAACTATCCTTTCTACTCTTTTTTTATATTTACTTTATCACAATATCCGTAACCTTAGTAAAAATTTGAAAGAAAGATGATAATAAATATCCAGATTATTTACATTTTTTTCGTAAAATAGTTACACTTTTGAAATAATTATCCACATTTTCTTGTGGATAACTTTCTTTTTTAGTTACACTTTTGAAATGCTATTTCATAATCAGCTATTTTTTGATTATATAAGTAATTAAACACACTTTTAGAATTATCATTGGTTACAGTTTTGAAATAAATAATTACAGTTTTGAAATATCTTCTATTATAACAATTAATTAACAATTAATATATTTAAACAATTAATAGGATTTGTGAAAATGTGGATAACTGAAAAATTCTTTCAAAACTGTAACTATTTTTCCCCTCTAAATGTCTGCTGTTATTAATGCATATCGCGTATCTTTTTCCATAATTGGAGGCTTACTTTTATAAAGTGTAATCCCCTCTCCTGTCTGATCAAAACTTACTTTTAAATCAGGATAATGTTTTTCTTTTATTTCTTTGATATATTCAACTATTCGAAAATAACTTACATTTTCCTGATTATCATTTTTTGCATCATCTACAGGATTAAACTGTTCTACAAGATGATGTCTTGGAATAAATAATGGTTCTTTTATTGAATTATTTCTATACACAAGCCAGGCATAAATATCTTTTGCAATAGGAGAAGAAATATTTTTATATACTGTATAATTAATTGGTACTGCATGAGATTGACAAAATGCTGCAAATTCTGGTGACAAAACGATTTTAAAAGCAAAACTTTTTTTATCACCAAGTCCATCATCTGCTTCTTTGTATTGAACTCCTTCTGTAAAACGAATGTTTCCTGTGGAATGTGTTGTTACTTGTATATCCTGCTTAGGATAATTTCCATCATACAAATCTTCAAAAAGATATCCCGCTTTCAATTCTGTAACTCTTTGTGTAAAAGAAAAAGTTGCGTTTGAAAAACATTCAAGCTGTTCTTTGATTTCAGTTCCTCGACTTTTTGGTAACTGTAATTCCTTTAATAAATCGCTGAGTTTTGCATATTCCATGTAAACAGGGCCAGAAGCTTTTCCTTTACTGATTACTGCATGTGTAGTTAAAACACTTAAAAGCAATCTGCCATAACGTCCATAAGGTACATTAAAGGGGGATGTAAGTTTGAGTGTAATTCCTTTTGTACCTTTTCTTACAAATACAGTTTTGTTAACATTTCTGAACGGTAAAGATGCAGTAGTAAAAAGAGCTGGTAAATATGACAATGACTGTTTTACATCCGGTTTATAATCAAAATTGAATAATTCTGCATCAATATTCTCTGCCGAAATTATTTCATTTTGATGGTCTTTTGTGTTTTTTTTCACTATATCCTCCTTTTGAGGAAAAAAATTGAAATTTTGAGAAATAAAAAAAGTCCTCTCAAATGCTCAAAAAAGGGGTTCTACGGGCTTGAAACGGTATTTTTTGAGAAATATGTCATTTTCATCAAAATATCCCATTATTTTAAGTCTATAAGGCTTTGCTTATTTTCTTAAAATTTCGCCGTTATTTGTAATGACAGCTTTTCCGTCACTTATATCCTGTCGTAAATAAGTCATTGCTGCCCTATATGCTGTAGCAAGTGAAAAACCATTTGAGCAAAACATTTGACGAAGTTCTGTCTGTTCTTCCTTTGTAACATGAATTCCAATCAATACATCTTTTTTTCTTGAATTTGATGATGAAGAAGATTGATTAGTTACAGTTTTGAAATACGGATTGTCTTCCATTTTTTTTTCTGGAAGCACACTTTCTGATAGACTTGTAGTATTTTTTACACTTTCTGCTATTTTCAACTTCTGTTCTTCAGCAAAAGATAAATTTTTTTCGTGTACAGCCATTACATTAACCTCTCTGCTAAATTTGATATTGATTCTAGAGTTTCTTTTTTTGCACGAACTCTTTTATCCTGAATAGTTGTGTGTGCACTTTGACTTTTTTCAAATGCAGGATCTTTTGGTATTACAATAAACTCAAACGAAGTTTCAGATGAATTATAAGCTTCAAGATACGCAGCCTGATTTGAAAGTCGTTTATCCTGTTGATTTAAAATTATCTTTTTATATTTAGGACTTACTCCATATTGTTTTTCAATTTGTGATAGATTTTTTGTAAAAATTTCCCATCCGTCTTTTGAAAATTCATCTAATTTCAAAACTGGAACTACTTCGTCACAACCTATAAAAACAGATTTTTCAAATTCGTCAAAGGCAGGTGACGTGTCAAAAATGCAATAGTCAAAATGCTTTTGAAGTTGTGGAAGAATGTTTTTTTGAAAAATAAAAGGATATGTTTCTTTTTTTGCCCACGCTTTAAGTTCTCCTCCAACACCAAAAGTAGGAATTACATAAAGGTTTTCAACATCTGATTTATAAACACACTCCAAAACCTGCGCTTTTTCGTAAAGAATGTCAGCCAATTCATGATCGAAATTGTTTAAAAGCCATGAACTTGAATTTCCCTGAGGGTCACAGTCGATGTATACAACTTTTTTTCCTTTTGAAGCAAGTTCAACAGCGAGTGATACACTGATGCTTGTTTTTCCAGTTCCACCTTTTTGCAGAGCAAATGCATAAGATTTCACGTTTGCCTCCTAGATTTTTTTATGTTAAATATATATTAAACAGTTTAATCATAAAATGTCAAGTAAATAGTTAATGATAAGTTTAAGGATTTATTATCTATAAAACAAGAAATAAACAAAAAGTAAATAAGAATTAAACGATTAAAACATTAAATAAATAAAAGAATAAACTAGCATTAAATAAAGATTAAACGCTTTAATAGATAATCATATTAATAAAACACTACGAAATCTTCATTTTAAGGGACTTTTTTTTAATATTTGAGTAATTTATCGATTTGACATATCAATTGGTTGTAGCAAAGATATCAGAGATTTTATCTTAGAGTTACTTCGAAACTCTCTTATTTAACTGTTTGCTTGGAACGAACGAAATTACATTAAAAAGCGAATATTTATATAGGAAAAGATAGTTACAGTTTTGAAATAAAAATACAGTTATCTAATTTTAAATAGTTACACTTTTGAAATAGAAGAAATAAGAATGAGATTTATAATGGTTACAGTTTTGAAATAATAAGTTTTGAGGGTATTTTTTTTTCATTATCAAAAAATTCTATAAATTTACACTTTTGTTCTATCTATTTGCTAATTTCTATAGTATAGTACGAAATGGTACTAAATATCAGAAAATGGGGATTACTATGGAGATAAAGGGATTCACATACGGTTATGCAGCGAAAAAAGGAATGTATAACTGTCAAAGGGGAATTGAAAGTCAGAATGCTTTGATTGATACTGGCATAAATTGGGTTTGTCTTGCTTTTCCAGTTAATCAAAAAACTTACAGTTCTACAGAGATTTATTTTGATTATCGATACAATATTCCAGATTTAGAATTAATAGAAACTATCAATCGCTTTCATGAAAAAAATATTAAGGTTTGCTTAAAACCTATGATTAACTGTTCTGATGGAATTTGGCGTGCTTTGATTAATTTTCCCGATGCAACTATGATGGAAGAGGATTATTACTGGAAACAGTGGTTTGATTTTTATCAGGCTTTTTTGGAACATTATGCACAGATTGCAGAATTTACAAAGTGTGAAATGTTTTGTTTGGGTTGCGAAATGCTTGGTACAGAACGTAAAGAGGATTATTGGCGTCAGACTATTGCGAAGGTAAGAAAAGTATATTCAGGTCCACTTGTTTATAATACAAATCATGGAAAAGAAGAAGTAGCTCAGTGGTATGATGCGATTGATTACATCGGAACTTCTGCTTATTATCCTGTTGAAAAAATGCCAGGTGCTTCCAAAGAAGAAATGGCAAAAGAATGGAAAAAAATTGCTGCAAATCTTAAAATCATAAGTAAAAAACTAGGAAAAAAAATCATTTTTATGGAAATAGGATGCAGAAGTGCTTTGGGGTGTGCGCAAATGCCATGGGATTTTGTTCATCAAGAATTTCCTGTGAACGAAGAAGAACAGGCTAATTTTTATGAATCATCTTTGAGTGTAATGTCGAAAGAAGACTGGTTTATGGGATATTTTTGGTGGGATTGGAGTACCTGGATTTATAGTTCAAAAGAAGAAGCTCAAAAAGACAAAGGATTTAATATCTACATGAAAAAAGCCGAAGAAGTTATCAAAAAATGGTATAAATGAAGCAATTAACACGAAAAGGGGAGGAGGTTATTTGCAAAACGAGGTCTGTCCCTGGCTCGTGCTGTGAACTAGCACACCAATGAACGTATGGTTTGCACGAGCCTCGAGTTTTGTCAGTTTTTTCACTCCAGTTATCATTGAAATACAACTTCAGCCAAAACTCAAAAAAAAAGGTGTTTAAAAACGAGGTCTGTTCCTGCATGTGCTGGAAGATTTAAACACCATTGTTTATTAAGTTTTGCACATGCTGCGAGTTTTTTTAACGCTGACGCTAAAAACTCGAAGAAACAAGAGCTGCAAAAACAAGATCTGTCCCTGCTTTATTTGATGGAATAACCGCTGAAGTTGTGCTATAATAATGTT
>SAMEA104315430__coassemble_477_pt1 | contig 17321 bp, 11 predicted proteins | sample SAMEA104315430__metabat2_low_PE_026 | metagenome-assembled genome bin SAMEA104315430 (sample SAMEA104315430) | gut metagenome | biome: Monkey gut; feature: monkey-associated habitat; material: faeces | place: China | collected 2013 | reverse complement strand
AAAACATTGCCAAAACTCGCAGCACGTGCCGACAAAATTTTCATTGGTGTGGAAATTTACAGCACGTGCAGGGACAGACCTCCCTTTTAAAAAAGTGGAAAGATTATTTTGGACAGATAGTTATTTATTGTTATTAGTGTTTTCAGGGGCGTTACGGGGGCTGCGATAATTAATTAAATCTGTTAGTGAGAAAACGTTCATCTGTAATTCTAATTGCCCCCGTTAGAGAGGGTAGTGGAAGACCGCCTGCGGGCTGGAGCGAGGGAGAGACTTCTCCCTTTTTTCTTTTTTTGATACAAAAACTTCTGTGATATGGTATTACTGCATATTCAGGAATGTTTCCTTTTTAAACTTGAAAAAAATAAAATGAAACCGTTATGTTTAGTGTTTTGTGACTGTAGATAAAAAAGTTTAGAAATGGTAAAATTGAACAATGAAATCGTATAAAATAAATGAAATTAAAAGTAAATGTTTTTTGGGACGAAATGTCAAAGATGTTGAGAATTTGCCTGAAATCAATCTTTTTTGGGCGGCTTCTGCATTGAAAATTAATGTTAAGGCGTGTGAAGTTTGGGCTGATTTTGAGAGTGATTATGATTCGAACGAACCTTGGGTGAGTATTTTTTTGAATGGAAGTCGAATTTCTCGCTTTATGATTGAAAAAAGTGGTGAAAAATCTGTTTGTCTTGTGCGTGGATTGAATTCTCAAGTGGAAAATGAGATTTGCATTTACAAAGATACGCAGCCTATGCCTGGTGATACTAAACATTCTTTGAAGGTTAAAAACATTTCTCTCGATGATAATGGTAAATTTTGTGAAATAAAACCTGCAAAAATGAAAATTGAATTTATCGGGGACAGTATTACAAGTGGAGAAGGACTTGCCGGAGCTCCTGAACAAATGGAATGGATTCCTTCTGTTTTCGTGGGAAGCGAAAGTTATGCTGCTCAAGTTTCCCGTTATTTTGAAGCTGATTTTTCTGTTTTTTCGCAATGTGGTTGGGGACTTTGTTGGGGTTGGGATGGAAACCGCAATAATAATATTCCGAAATTCTATGAAAAAGTGTGCGGCGTGATGGAAGGCGATTTTCATAATCAGCTTGGTGAAAATCAGGATTATGATTTTAAGGACGGAAGCGATTTTGTGGTTTTGAATCTTGGAACAAATGATGATGGCGCTTTTTTCCAGCCTCCTTGGAAGGATGAAAAATCTGGAATAGAGTATAAGCTGGAACTTGACAGTGGAAAAATTTCTGAAACCGATAAGGATTATATTGTGAAGGCAGCGAAAAAATTTCTTTCGGTCATAAGGATGCATAACAAAAATGCGCAGATTATCTGGTGTTATGGGATGATAAAGTTGAAATTTATTCCTGAATGCTTGAATACTGCAATCAAACAGTGGAAAAAAGAAACTGGTGATAATAAAATTCATCTTTTGGAATTGGATTCAATGGAAGATGTGGAAAAAAATTATGAAGATAAAGGTTCCCGCGGTCATCCTGGAAAAAAAGTTCACAAACTTGCAGCTGAAAAACTTAAAAAACTTATTGGAAACTTGAATAAATAAAGTTTTAAGTTTGATTTCGAGTTTTCGATTTTAAATCTTGGCAAGGATTGTGGAAGTTTGGCCTTGTCCAATCTCTGCGAATTTCTAAGAGTAAAATTGTTGATTTACGTGTGCGCAAAAGGCAAACAACTAGACTCTTCTGCGTCTTGCGAAGATTGTAAGAACTGGCAAAGCAAGAAGTTATTTAAAAGATAAAAAATAAAAAATTTGCATTTAACTTTATATGAAAATTCTACTGGAAACTTTTGTTGAATAATTTTGTTATCATTATAGAAGAAAAAACAATGGAGGTGTGATAATTTTTATGGAGAATAGACCTCAACAGTCGCAGATTAATGAAGCGTTGATGATTATTGACAGGCTGATTCCTCTTGTGAATGATGCTGAACGTAATCTTTCGAGTGCAAGAAATTGGGGATTCTTGGATGTTTTAGGCGGCGGTTTTATTGTTGATTTGATTAAACATTCAAAACTGAATAATGCTACGAATTCTATGGAACAGGTGAATTATTTAATGCAGGATTTGCAGAGAGTATTGGGTTCTATGAATGCAAATGATTATTCTATGAATGTTGGAAATTTTATTACGCTTGCTGATTTTTTATTCGATGGAGCGATTGCTGATATTTATATGACTAGCAAAATTATGAACAGTCTGGATGAAGTGAGAAAACTTAAAAACCGACTTATGGAACTTCGAAACAGACTTTCAAGACATTAGGTTCTGCCAGTTAAATTCTGCTGTAAAGCATTTCAAACTTGTCTCTGCTGTCGATAAAAATTTTGCCAAGTTTTGGGTCGAAATGGCTGCCTAAGGATTCTTGGATAATAGAAAATGCTTTATCGTAAGAAAAAGTGTCTTTATAGCAGCGTTTACTGACAAGAGCATCAAAAACATCAGCAAGTGCCATGATTCTGGCTTCCAGCGGAATTTCTGTTCCTTTTAATTTATCTGGATATCCTTGACCGTTATATTTTTCGTGATGGTAGTGCGCAATATTTGTGGCAATATTTTTAAAATTGTCGTCATCAACTTCGGAAAGTACATTTTCAATGATTTTAACGCCTTCTTCAGAGTGTTTTTTCATCTTTTCATATTCATCATCTGTAAATTTCCCAGGTTTTCGCAAAATGGAGTCATCAACTGCAATTTTTCCTAAATCGTGCATAGGAGCAGCTTTGATGACATCTGTACAGAAATAATCTGGTAGATTTTTGAATTCATCATTTTTTTTTATTTCAGAAATGAACAGTTTTACACATTCGCTTGTTCTTTTTATGTGACCGCCAGTACTGTTGTCTCGGCTTTCGACCATTGCTGCCATGCCGGTAATGATGGAATTTTGAATTTGGTAGATTTTCTGTGTTTTTTCTTCGATGGAAGAAGACATTTCGTTGAAAGTATCTGCTAAAACTCCAAAAGAATCGTTTGTTATTATTTTGACTTTGGAATGAAAATCCCCATTTTTTATCTGTTCTACTCCTTTTTGAAGCCGTTTAAGTGGGCAATCAAAATAATCTGAAAAAATCACAAAAATAAAAATACCGGACATAACGATTATGCCAAAAGTTATAATAATATTATTGTCTAATGTGAGATTGTTGCTGAGAATAATTGTAAAAAGTGTGGAAAGTAAATAAACTAAAGGGAATAAAACTACTGAAATGTATAATGTTATGAAAAGTAATTTTATTGATGGTTTTATTGTGCCTTTTATTTTGTGTAATTCACCCTGTGGAAAATATTTTGGAAGAACCCGATTTCTATGAAGTAAATCCATTATAAAAAATGAAAGTGTAAAACTGAAAAGTCCTTCGAGAATGATGTACATGGAAGAGGTAAGAAGAACTGGAGTTATGTTTATGTTATATTTTGTTTTTACGATGATAAGGATTGTGAATTCAATTAAAAAGTAAAATATCCAGCCTGTGGTACCGAGAAGTGAAAAGGCAAATGGAAAGTTCACAAATCTGCTTAAAAAGTTATTTCCTTTTGTATTGTTTGCATAAATCAAACAGAAAACAGATGGTATGGTAAAAGTGATGACAGAAAAAATTATTGTAAAATATCTGTGTGTTTCTAAAAAGACCTGCCAGTTGTTTTGGTAACCTTCGGTAATTTGGGGTGTTGAACAGTTTATAGGGATGATTACTGCTATGAGATTTGCACAGAGTGTAACTAATCCATATAAGAGTGCAATTTTTTGTCTTGCTTTAAACGTTAATTCCATGAGTTTATTATATAGTAGAAAAGTTGGAATTGCAAATAGTGGAGATGAAAATAGAGTGTAGGGAAGTGATGTTTTTTTGGGGGGCTTGGGGGCACTCCCCCAGGAGAAGGGGTAGCGAAAGACACGATTCGTGGCTGAAGCTAGGGGAAGGCTTTCCCCTCCTTGATTAATACCCACTCATTTTAGAACCGGGGACAGACCTTGTATTAAACGGGGACAGACCTTGTATTAATTCATCCCTTTTTTATTTGCAAAAAAAGTGTTACAATTTATTTTATGAATTTCTCAAAAAAAATTAGTTGTTTTGTTTTGGTCTTGTTCTTTTTGAAAGTGGCAAATCTTTTTGCTCAGGATGCTGCAATTTATTTGTGGAAAGATGTTAAAGGAATGAAAAATGAACCTTCTGTAATGTTTATGCATAAAGCAAATAATCCTGATGGTTTTAATCAGAAAACTCCTTGTGTGATTATTTGTCCTGGCGGAAGTTATCATCATTTGGGTTTGTATAATGAAGGTTTTTGTTCTGCTAAATGGTTTTCAGAAAATGGATTTACAGCTTTTATGTTAAAATACCGAACAAACGAAAGTTTTTATAATCATCCTGCAATGCTTGAAGATATTCAGCGTGCAATTCAGATTGTAAGGGAAAATGCACAGGAATTTGGAATTGATGATAATAAAGTTGGTGTGATTGGTTATTCTGCAGGTGGTCATCTTGTTACGATGGCAGGTGAATTTTTTGAATCTCATAATGAACTCAAAAAACTTGGCATTGATTCTAATGTAAGTCTGCGTCCTGATTTTGTTATTCCTGTTTATCCTGTGGTTTCTATGCAGGATGATATTGCTCACAAATGGTCTAGAAAAAGTCTTTTGGGGAAAAATCAAACACAGGCTAGAAAAGATGAATTTTCAATGGAATTGAATGTACCTGATAATATGCCTCCAACTTATATTGTTGTTGCAAAAGATGATCCTGTTGTGGATTATAATAATTCTCTTAGGCTTTATGATTCTCTTGTGGAAAAAAGTATTCCTAATTGTAAATTGACTGTTTATGAATGGGGAAAACATGGATTTGGTATGGTTAATAAAGAATTTATGAAGGCATTTCATTGGAATGAAAGCTTGAAAGAATGGCTTAAAGAGATTTCGATTATTGAATAAATAAAACGTTTAAATCAAATGGCGCTATTTCAGCCATTTGAGTTAATCATTTATTTTTCATTGCTTTTTTTGCATAAAAAGTACATTTTTGAAAGCAGAACCTTAGTTAAAGTGTACTTCTCAAGTTTGAATGTCAGATTTTCTTTTTCAGTTTAATCTATTCCCAAAGCAATCTGCAGAACTTCCTTTACATCAGATACTGGAATAAAGTTTATACCCGATTTTACATTTTCAGGAATTTCTTCCAAATCCTTTTGATTTGCCTTTGGAATTATTATCGTTTTGATTTTATTCCTTTTTGCAGCGACTGTTTTTTCGCGAAGTCCTCCAATTGGAAGTACCTGACCAGTCAGTGAAAGTTCTCCTGTCATTGCAAGATGAGGTTTAATTTTTTTGTGCATAAACAGCGAAACAAAAGTTGTTGCCATTGTAATTCCAGCACTAGGTCCGTCTTTTGGAGTAGCTCCTTCTGGAATATGCAGATGAATAATATTTTCATCAAACCATTTTGATTTTTTTACGCCACGATCAAGTACAAATTTTCTTGCCCAGTTGAATGCAATCTGGCTTGATTCTTTCATTACGTCGCCCATTTGACCTGTGAGGACAAGACCGCCTTTTCCGGCAAAGCATGTTGATTCAATCAGTAAAGTATCACCGCCCATGCTTGTCCATGCAAGTCCTATTGCAGTTCCAGGTTTTGAAGCAACTTTTATTTGGCTTTCGTCAAAAACAGGTTTTCCAAGATATTTATACAAATCATTTGCTTCTATTGTAATTGTCTTTTCTAGAATTCCTTGAGTTTCATCTCCATTCATCAGGAATTCTGTTATCAATTTTCTGTGAATTTTGTCCAGACATTTTTCAAAATTGCGTACACCAGATTCTCTTGCATATTCCTGAGCAATTTTTATGATTGCCGGCTTTGAATATTTAACCTGATTTTTTTTAAGTCCATTTTTTTCAAGATTTTTTGGAATCAGATATTTTTTTGCAATTTCAATTTTTTCCTGATCAATATATCCGCTCAACTGGATGATTTCAGCTCTGTCCAAAAGAGGTCCTGGAATTGAATCAAGACTGTTCGCTGTCAAAATAAAAAACACATTTGAAACATCAAAAGGCAAATCAAGGTAATTGTCGCGGAATGAAACATTCTGTTCAGGATCCAAAACTTCCAAAAGTGCTGCTGCAGGATCTCCGTTGTGGCTCACTCCCATCTTATCTATTTCATCAATCATAAAAACTGGTGATTTTGATTTAGTAATTTTTAATCCCTGAATGATTTTTCCGGGCATTGCTCCTATGTATGTGCGTCTGTGACCTTTGATTTCAGCTTCGTCATGCATTCCTCCGACACTAAATCTATAGAAAGGTTTGTTCATGGCGTTTGCAATTGAGCGTCCGACCGAAGTTTTTCCAACACCAGGAGGACCTACCAAGAGTAAAATTGAACCTTTACAATCACCTTTTAGTTTACGAACGGCAAGATATTCGATAATGCGCTTTTTTACATCTTCAAGCCCAAAATGGTCATTTTCGAGAATTTTTTTTGCACGAACTAAATCATAATCATTAACAGTTTCCATTTTCCATGGAAGAGTGCAAACTAAATCCAAAAAATTTCTTGTTCCAATATATTCTGACGAATTCGGATCCAGAAGGCGGAATTTTTCAAGTTCACTTTCGACAGTTTCTTTTATTTCACCTTCAAATGCAAGTTCTTCGATTTTCTTTTTAAATTTTTGATAATCTGTAGCATTTCCTTCTGCTGTTTCGCCAAGTTCTTCCTGTATGGAACGCATTTCTTCGCGCAAAAAACTTTCACGTTGATTTTTTTCGATGCGCTCGTTCAGTTCTTTTTGAATTTTCTTTTGAACGCGCAGAAGTTCCTGTTCTTTTTTGATAAATACAAGTACTTGTTCCATTCTTTCGCGAACATTCACAGTTTCAAGAATTTTTTGCTGTTCTTCTTTTTCCACATTGAGAATGGAAGCTATAAAATCAGCTATTTTGCCAGGATTGTCAATATTGACCATATTAAGCCGCATTTCCTCTGAAAAAAGAGGATTGTTTTGACTTACATCTTTCATCTCACTGATGAGTGCTCTTGTCAAAGCTTTTACTTCAAAAGTATCAGCTTCTTCATCATCAAGATAATCAACTGCAACAGCCATTGGCGCAGATTGATGAAGCGTTCGGCGGATTTTGAAGCGTTTTTGAGTCGAGATAAAAACATTTACGCCGCCATCAGGCAAGTTGACTTTTTTGATGATTCTTGCAGCAGTTCCAACTTTGTACAAATCGGATACTGTAGGATTTTCATTCTGATTCTTTAAAAGAACAATTCCTATAAATCCATCTTTATCACAAGATTCTTCTATTATTTTGACATCTTCCGGGGCATCTATCATAAGAGGCGTAAAAATACCTGGGAAAATCGGACGACTTGTCAAAGGAATAATTGTAAGTTTGTTTGGTAAAAAATTGTCAGATGACACAATTAAATTTTCATCACTCTTTTGTTCATTCATACTTTAAATATAATGAACAACATTGATATCGTCAATTTTTTTTTGTTGGATGGAAAATTTTGTTTTTTTTGTGACTTTTGATATGGTGTAAAGTAAAAATATTATGAAAATTGCGTTAAAAATAATAAAAAAAAGTTAATGAAATTTCAAAAATAACTTAAAAATAGTGTAAAACCAAGAAAAGCGAAATATGAAAAAGGAAAAGCGAAATATGAAAAAAAAGTTTTTGACTTTTTATAAAGATGTGTTATAGTATTAAATATATAAGGGTATTCCCCTATGAAAAGAATCCATTTTTGACTTTTTTTGCTTAAATAATTGCATCTAGAGTTAAAAACTGATTATAACTAAAAATTATTACTTAAAAAGAGATTAAAAATTAATAGGAGGAAATTTTGTGAAAACCTCGAAAGAATCTGTTTATAATTATGTTCAAAAAAGTGCTTTAGTCATTTTATTGATACTTACATTTATTGGCTTTTTGAATCCTGCAAGAATTTCTAAACACATTCCAAATGATTCGTCATTACTAAAATCTGTTTTTTATTTTAAGGGGTTTTCCAACGGTTTTGTAGAAGCTTATTACAAACAACTCGCTCAAAGTGATGATTCTTTATCAACTTTAAAGAATGAAAAAAGTGATGATATTGCTTTGGAAGACTTTTATTCACAACTTGCAAATATGATGAATGAATCTGCTGTTACTGGCATTGAAGGAACTGATTCAAAAAACAATAATGAAGAAATAATATATGCAAACTATGAAACAAAATGGAATGATTTCAAAGAAAATAATTCAGAGCTTGCTGAACTTATTAATTATGATCGTTTAGCTTGTATTTTGACGTTTATAGCAATAATTATTTGTTTTATTGGTATGTATATGTCTTGTGGAGCAGGTTGGCTAAAAAAGACAGGTTATTTTGTAAGTTGTTTTGGTTCTATTTTTATTGCATTAAGCATGATTAATTATCAGATTGCTTTTACAAAGATTTCCACAGTTAATGCATCATTTGATTTAAAAATATCACATCCTGTTTCCATTCCTGTATTTATAATTTTTAGTGCAATTGTATTTGTTTCATCAGTTTTGTTGATTATAAGTGTATTTGCTAAAAAAAATCCAAAAAATGTTGATGAAAATGCACAACAGACTATTATTATTCAGTCTCCTGTAATTCCATCAAATGGTTTTTCTGTTTCTTCTTTTCAGGTTACATACAGAGTTGTTTCTCTTATAATGTTCATTTTCCTGTTTTTACCAGCTGTTAATCCTGCACGAATTATGGAAAATATCAGTCGTAATGTTTCTTTGTTTACTTCTGGTTTTGCCTACGGTACTTATACAAAAAACATAGAAAGAGCTTTAATCAGAGGATGGATTCCTCGTTCTGTCATAAATTTGTCATTTATTTCCAGCATGCTGGCCTGTATTGGTGTGTTTGCATGTGGATTTGCTTCTTGTATATCTGTTGGAAATAATAAATTAAAACGTTATGCACATATTGCTTTACTTGGTGGAAGTGTTGTTGTTATTTTAAGCATGTTTGGAATTGTAAAAGCATATAATCTTGTATGCACAAATCCAAATGTCGAGAGATTAAAGCCAGTTTCTCCATCAGGTTATGTATTTTTTGTAGTTCTTGCAGGAATTATTTTTATTTCAGCCTTAATTTCATTTATAAAAACTCCTGTACCATTAAAAGATGAAAAACCTCATATTGATGCACCTTTGCAGTTGTTCTTGATGCTTTTGCCGTTTCTTCTCCTCGTTTTTATTTTTAGTTACCTTCCTTTGTGGGGTTGGCGTTATGCCTTTTTTGATTATTCTGCCGGTGATGTATTGTCAATGGAGAATTGGGTTGGATTAAAATGGTTTAAAGCTCCTTTTGAAAATCCAGCAACTAGGTCTGATATTATTCGTGTATTAAAAAATACTCTTGCAATGAGCGGACTTGGACTTTTAACAAGCTGGTGTCCTATGTTCTTTGCAATATTCCTTTCAGAAATCAGAAATACAAAAGTAAAACGTGTAATTCAGACTCTTACAACAATTCCAAACTTTATTTCATGGGTTTTGGTTTATGCTATTGCTTTCTGTATTTTTGGAACAGAAGGATTTATAAGCAGCCTTTTTGTGAATAAAGGAATTTGGGAATCTGGCAAAAATATGCTTATGGGCGATCATTTTATATGGATAAAAATGCTCCTTTGGGGAATGTGGAAAAGTCTTGGATGGTCGGCAATTATGTATATAGCAGCAATCGGTGGTATTGACCAGGAATTGTATGAAGCAGCTACTGTAGATGGAGCATCAAGAATTCAAAAAATGTTCCATATTACTTTGCCTGAACTTTTACCAACATTTATTGTCCTTTTGATTTTGTCTGTTTCAAATATTTTGAGTAACGGAATGGATCAATATCTTGTATTCAAAAACTCTACTAATAAAGGTCCTATAGAAGTTCTTGATTTGTATGTATATCAGTTGACGTTCGGTTCGGGGCAAAGTTCTTCAATTCCGTTCTCTACAGTCGTAAGTATGTTTAAGTCTCTTGTAAGTGTTATCTTACTATTTATTACAAATAAAATTTCTAAATGGGTTAGAGGTTCTTCAATATTCTAATGTTTTTGAGGTGAAAAAATGGTTGAAAAACGTTCAATAAATGATGTGATTTTTGATGTCATAAACTATACATTTTTTATTTTATTTACAATAATTTGTGTTTTTCCTTTTTATTATCTTTTTATAAACACAATTTCTGATAATGGTCTTGTTTCTAAAGGTCTTGTAAATTTTTATCCGCGTGGTTTGCATGTAAAAAATTATATTGCATTAAAAGATGTAAATGGACTTGGTATGTCTTTTATTGTAACTCTTGCCAGAACAGTAATCGGTACGATTGTCAGCACTGTTGCTTCTGGTTTTGTAGGATATCTTGTAACAAAGCAAGAATTATGGCACAGGAAGATTTTTTACAGATTTATGATTGTTACAATGTATTTTAGTGCCGGACTTATCCCTTGGTTTACTACAATGCAGATGCTTGGTCTTACAAATACTTTCTGGGCATATATTATTCCAGGTATTGTTAGTGTTTATAACATCATCATGGTAAAAACCTATATTGAATCTATTCCTGCAGAACTTGAAGAAAGTGCTTCAATTGACGGTGCTTCTTACATGACGATTTTTGTAAAGATTATATGGCCACTAAGTAAACCAATTCTTGCAACTATTGCAATCTGGTGTGCCGTGGGGCATTGGAATTCATTTCAAGATTCTCTTGTTCTTATGAGTGGCGCTCCAAAATTGAAAACTTTGCAGGAACGTCTATATATTTATTTAAATCAGTCTTCGAATCTTGCAGCTTCTATGGGAACTGCAACAACAGGTCTTTCAGAAACACAGCGCCAGGAAATGCTAAATACTAAATCAATTCAGTATACTGTTGCTATGGTTACAGCTATTCCAATTCTTTGTGTTTATCCGTTTATGCAAAAATACTTTGTAAAAGGATTAATGCTTGGTGCTGTAAAAGGATGATTTGGACTAATATCAGGATCTAATTTTTTTTATGTTTAAATTTTTATTGTTTGTTTTTAAACCGTGGCAAGGATAGTAGGTGCGCCGAAGGCGGCCACTGGACTGAGCGAAGCGAGGGAAGCGGCTGGAGCGATAGCGGAACACCGGATAGCCTGTTTTTGCGAAGCAAAAGCCACCCAAAATATAAATTTAAAAAAATATGGGAGTTTATTCAGTTTATTTATTATCAAAATAGTTTATTTTTTCATTTACAACCGATATAAGGTTTTTAAGGAGGAAAAAAAATGAAAAAGTGTAAATTTTTAAGTGTAGCAGGAGCTCTAGCTATTTTTTCATTAGCTTTGTGTACAACTGCCTGCGGTAAAAAAGGTTCATCAGGAATTAAACCAAAAGAAACAGTTACTCTTGATGTTTATTCTCAGCTTGCTAACTATTCAGGACTTCAGACAGGATGGTTTGCAGATCTTATGCTCGAAAAATTCAATGTAAAATTGAATATCATTCCAGAAACTGGTGGAGCTTATCAGACTCGTATGGAATCTGGCAACCTTGGTGATATTGTTGTTTGGGGTAACGATGGAGATCAGTATCAAAAAGCAGTAAATGCAGGTCTTTTGCTTGATTGGGAAGAAGATGGTCTTTTGGCTAAACATGGTGCTTATATCAACGAAAATATGAAACTTGCTTTGCAGAAAAACAAGATGATTGCTTCACCTGACAAAAAAATCCACGGATTTGGTCATTCTGTTTCTACTTCAGCTTCTGATGTTCAACAATTCTTCTATACATGGGATCTTCGTTTTGACCTTTATGAACAAATTGGCAAACCTGCAATCAAAAATCTTGATGATATGGTTGATGTTCTTGCAAAAATGAAAGAAATCTGTCCAAAAGATGACAATGGCAATACTACTTATGGTATTTCTATGTTCAACGACTGGGATGGTGATATGGTTATGTTCGTAAAATCACTTGCTACAGCATACTATGGATATGATGAATTCTATGTTGGTCTTTATGACCCTCAAACAGGAACTTTCCACGGTGCTGTAGAAGAAAATGGTCCATATCTTGAATGTTTAAAATTCTACAATAAACTTTTTCAGAAAGGTCTTGTTGATCCAGACTCTTTGACACAGAAATATAACGGTATGTCAGAAGATTATCAGAATGGTACTGCTTTCTTCAACATTTTCAACTGGATGGCATCTCAGACATACAACAGCGAAACTCATACAAGTGCTGGAAAAGCAATGTATCCAGTTTGTCCAGAAGAAGCAGCTCCTCTTGTATACGGACAGAATGTTTACGGTGCAGAAAGAATTTGGTCTATTGGTGCAAAAACTGCTTATCCAGAACTTTGTATGGAAATTCTTAATTACTTTGCAACTCCAGAGGGATTCCTTACAACTCAATATGGTCCTCAAGGTGTAACTTGGGAAATCAAAAATGGAAAAACTTACCTTACAGAATTTGGTAAAAAAGCAATGGCAGATCAGAATAATACTGAAATGCCTGTTCCATATAAAGGAACATTCCATGACGGTGCTTTCCAGATTAATAACATTACATGGTGTCTTGATGCTTCAAATCCACTTACAGATGGCGAAACTTATAACCGTTTCTTCTGGGCTTCAGAACAGCTTCCACCAGCAAATTCTGTAGAAGCTAGCTGGCGTGAATGGGCTAAAGCTTCAAATGCAGATGAATATCTTTTGAAACACAAACATCAGATTGCACCAGGAACTTTGTTCACAGCTACTCCTGTTCCAACAGATTTGGAAATGAAAAAATCTCAAGTTTGTGATGCAATTAAAAACGGTTCTTGGAATGCAATTTATGCAAAAACTGATGCTGAATATGACAAGATTGTTAAAAAAATGATTTCTGACGTAAAAGCTTACGGTTGGGATGAATTGAACGAATTCTTTGTTGCTCAGGCAAAAGTTCGTGCAGCAGCAGAAAGTGCAGCAAGAAAATAAAAAACTGAAAATTTACTATAAAAATTACTAAACAGATTTTACAATCCCGTCATTATTGATATAATATTGGCGGGAATTTTTTTGCGTTTTGTAATTTTGACTCGCATTTTATTTTTATGCAATAATTTATTCTGTCATCCTGATATCATTGATGCAGGGTATATTCGAAATTAAATCAAATAAAAAGGAAGAAAAATGGCTTTATTCAATATAAACAGCGGTTTTTTCAAGTTTATCAATAGATTGCTTGATGTTCTTTTTATAAATCTTTTGTGGATAATATGCAGTTTGCCGATTGTAACAATTGGAGCGTCAACATGTGCTGCTTTTAGTATAACACTCAAAATGGTAGATGATGAAGAAGGTTATATTGGAAAAACTTTTTTTAAAGCTTTTAAACAGAATTTTAAACAGGGAACGCTGATGTGGTTGATTACGGCTCCATGTATCTACGTTTTGTATATTTTATGGCAAATGGTCATAAAGTCAGAAGATATTAATGCAATTGTGATAATTGGAGTGATTTTACTTACAGCAATTGCAATAAGCATAAATCTGTATTCATATCCATTAATTGCACGTTATGAAAATTCCTTGAAGAAAATAATAAAGAATTCTTTTGGAATATGTGTACAATTTTTTATTAAAACACTTATTTTGATTGCAGTTGTTGCTGTTGAAATCATAATAATTATGTGGAACAGATGGACACTTCTTGCAGGAATTATCATAGGACCTGAATTTATAATATATACTATCAGTGGTGTGTCAAAAAAAATCTTCTTACAAATAGAAAAAAGCTGATATTTAAATTTTTTGCACAGATTCTCTGATGATTAATTCTCCACTTACAAGATGTCGGCCTTTTATGTATGGTGAGCCTGTAATCTTACTGATGATTAAATCTGCTGCTATTTTTACAATGTTCTCTGGATGAATATAAACTGTTGTTAGTCCAACATCCAGCTTTTGATTTGCTACATAATTGTCATAACCAGAAACTGAAACATCCTGCGGTACTTTAATGCCCTTTGATTCTAGTTGATTTATTAAAATGGCGGCTGATTCATCACAGTTGCAGATAAATGCGGAAGGCATATCTTCTGGAAGTGGAATTTCTATTTTTTTTCCATCTGCATCTCTGTCTGGAATTATTTCATCAAAAGTTGTTTGAAGAGAATTTTCGAGCATTGCTTTTTGAAATCCCATATATCTGTCGCAAATGGATGTTGTTGCTTCAAAATTTCCTACAAATCTAAGTTTTTTGTGTCCTTGTGAAATTACATAATTTGTAAGTTTATATGAATAATAGTAATCATCATTGGAAACACTGTCAGCATCAATCTTATTAGAATAAAAATCTAAAAGAATAAAATTTTTATACTGTTTAGAAATTGCTTCCAAATAGTCATCATTTGTCTGACCTAAAAATATTAAACCATCAACTTTATTGTCAGAAAGCATTCTTGGAAGAACTAGATTTTTTTCGTCATTGTCAGAAAGCAATTCCATAATACTGTAATAATTTCTGCTTAAAAGCTCTTTAGAAAGAAAATTAAAAAGATACCAATAATAAGATGAATCTCTTGAAAAAAAACGAGAAGGAATCAAGATTCCGATATTACCAGTTGTACCTGTTGATGTAGCAATAGCATTTAGTTTTTTTGTTTTATATCCCATTGATTCAGCAAGCTGTTTGATTTGTTTTCGTAAATCATCACTCACGCCTTCTTTGTCTGTAAGTGCTTTTGAAATAGTGACTGAACTTACGCCGAGTTTTTTTGCAATATCTACCAATCTAATTTTCTTTTTCTGTTCCATAATTAAGATTTTATCAAAAATTACTTAAAAAATCAAGAAAAGTTAACTGATTGTTACTAAAATTAAGTAAGGAAATGTGGATATAGAAAAAAGCAGGGACACACCTCAAATAAAAACATAGCAAAGTGCAGTTAGTCAGTCGCCTTACGCCGTTCGCTAACCGCTCAGTCCTTGCGGACCCACCTTCGGTGGCGGCTCCAGCCTCGGTGCGCTGCTTTACATTAAAACCTGCACCTTTTTTTTGTAAACTGGCGAATATCCTCTCTTTTATAAACAGGGACAGACCTTGGTTTTAATTGAGGTCTGTCCCTTTTTTAATTAGATTTCAGGATTGAGCAAATTCGAGGTCTGTTCCTGTTTTAATAAATTTTACACTTAAAATCGAGGTCTGTCCCTTTTTTTAAAATAAAAAAACGTCTGGTTTAGTTTCCAATCAAGTTGTATATAACCAGACGTTTTATAATTCTTTTGAAAATTTGATTAATTTTTAATTTATTTTACGAATTCTTTTTTCAAGAACTCCAAATCCAGTTCAGGATAAAGAACATGAGCGCTCAAAAGTTTGTTTACGCGAGCTTTTGCTTCTTCTTGAACTTTTGGATCGAGATCAATTTTTCCTTTTGCAGGTTTTCCTTCTTTTGTAAGACCTGGTTTTGTTCCTTTCAATACAAAATCAATGATATCTGCAACTTCCTTCATGTCCTGTTCGTTCATTCCAAGAGTTGTCAGACCTGGTGTGCCGATACGAATCCCACTTGTCCACCATGCTCCGTTTTTATCATAAGGAAGTGCATTTGCATTTGCTGTAACTCCGCATGCGAAAAGTGCTGCTTCAGCTTGTTTTCCAGTAAGACCGTAAACTGTAACATCACAAAGCATAAGATGATTGTCTGTTCCACCTGTCTGTAAAGGAATTCCATGAGATTTACACCCTTCTGCCAGCGCTTGTGCATTTTTTACGACCTGAGCTGCCCAAGCCTGATATTCAGGTGTGCGGGCTTCTTTGAATGCAATTGCTTTTGCTGCCATAATGTGACCAAGAGGTCCACCAAGTACCATAGGACACCCCTTATTTACATAATCAGCAAATTCTTTTTTACACAAAATCATTGCGCCACGAGGTCCGCGTAAAGTTTTGTGAGTTGTAGTTGTTACGATGTCAGCCCATTTTACAGGATCATAGTCATCTGTGAACACTTTTCCTGCAACAAGACCCGCAAAGTGTGCCATATCTACCATCAAAACTGCTCCGCATTTGTCAGCAATTTCGCGGAAACGGCGGAAGTTGATTTTTCGAGGATAAGCTGAATAGCCTGTCAGAAGAATAAGAGGTTTAACTTCCATTGCCTGTTTTTCAATTGCATCATAATCAAGAAGTCCAGTTTCCTTATCAACACCATAAGGATGACTTTCAAACATTCTAGCAGAAACGTTCATTTTGTAACCGTGAGTGAGGTGTCCACCGCATGAATAATCAAGACCCATCAATTTTTGATTACCGAATTTCTTTCGCAAATCATCAAACTGTTCTGCAGTAAGGTCATTGAGTGATTTTACTCCAAGCTGTTCTAAAGTTGGAGTTTCAATTTTTGCAGAAAGAATTGCCCAGTAAGCTACAAGGTTTGTATCTGCACCAGAATGAGGCTGAACATATGCATAATCTGCACCAAAAAGAGCTTCTGCTTCACGTGCTGCAGTGTTTTCAACAGCATCAATATTTACACATCCACCATAATAACGGTGTTCAGGATAACCTTCTGCATATTTATCAGTCAAAAGATTTCCCATTGCTGCCTGAACATTCAAAGAACAGTAATTTTCAGAAGCAACAAGTTTTAGATGGCTACGTTGATTTTCAATTTCATTTACAATAGATGCTGCAATATCAGGACCTACAGCGGCAACCTGTTGAAGATTTGCAACATAAGAACACATTGCAGCGTTTGGTTTTCCGCCACAATCAGACAGATAGTTTTCCAATGGTGTAGACATAATTTTCCCCATAAGAGTTACAGTTATTAAAAAACTGTAACAAGATTTTTTTAAGTATATTTTCAATTTTACAATAAAAATTAAATAATTAGAAGAGGTGAAAGGGAGGATTTTTATTGATTTAGGTGTGTCCCTGATTTGTATGTCCCAGGTTTGTAACTGTCTCAATTTATAAATTAAAACTTCAAAGTTGAACCTTATACAAAAAGAATCTTAGGTTTTAAATGATAATAAATCTATTTTTCATTTTGGAATCAATATGTTTGTTCATTATTTTTCTGCAAGAAATTGTTTATTTTTTTCGTGGTTTTATGTTCTTGTTAATGTTTTTTTTACAATTTTAAAAAAAATAACTAGACATTTGTTTTACTATTAAATATAATTGTGATATTATTTGGGAGAGTGTAATAAAAACTTTGCCTAAATAGCGTCAAAGTTTTTATTTAAGGTTTAATACAAACCTTAAAAACGGAGAAG
>SAMEA104315430__coassemble_449_pt1 | contig 18066 bp, 16 predicted proteins | sample SAMEA104315430__metabat2_low_PE_026 | metagenome-assembled genome bin SAMEA104315430 (sample SAMEA104315430) | gut metagenome | biome: Monkey gut; feature: monkey-associated habitat; material: faeces | place: China | collected 2013 | reverse complement strand
TAGAGCATCACCCTGCGGAGGTGAGGGTCGCACGTTCGAATCGTGTCAGTCTCAAAAAAAATAGCTCATCTGTTGATGGGCTATTTTTTTTTGTCTAAATACCTATTATAAAAGAATTTAGCGTTCATTCTGTTTTTTTTACTGCAATATTGATTATTTCGACAATTCAAAGTAAGAATAAACTTCTCGATGTAACGTTTTTTATTTGCTAATCTTCATCTATTCCCAAAAGTTGTCTGTTTGCAAGTTCTACTCCCAGAACACCACATCCACAAAAAACAACATCACCTATTCCGCCAAATTCACGGAAAAAAGCCAAAACTATGATTCCAAAAGACAAAATGTATATGCCAGTAACTTTTGTTACAGTTTTTTTTGAGGAAACTTCATTTTTATCAACAAATCCGTTTTTTTTACCGCGCACAAAAAACCATATAAAATCAATTATCACAAAAAAAACTGCAACAAGAGCTATCATTCTATTTAAATACATCATTTTTCATCACCTTATCAGAATAATCTGCGTTTTTTTATCTTAATTTTCCTGGATAAACTTTTTTAAAGTTTGTCTTGTACTTTCAAAGGCAATAGGCAATTTCTCTATATCTTCCTGAGTTTTAACTTTGTAAACTGCAAGCGACTGCACTTCACTTTTTTGAATATCAAGAGTATTCATAAAATCGTTGAGAGAACCGAATTTTTGTGGAAGTCGGGATTTAAAAAATATATCACAGGTTTTATATTCTATGTTTTTATATTGATACGTATTCGGATTGGTACAGACAAATTGAAAATCTTTGATTTCAAAACCGAGTTCTTCATAACATTCCCGGACAACTGCATCTTCTGCTGTTTCATCAAAATCAACAAATCCTCCTGGAATGGCAATTTTCCCTTTCTGAGGTTCTTTTGCACGCACTTCAAAAAGAACATTATTTTCATCATCAAAAATTATCACACCGACAGCAGCAGCCACGTTACAGTATAAATCAAAACCACAGTCATTACAAACCCATTTTCTGTTATTCAGGTTTTTTATGTTTTTTCCTGCACACATTGGACAAACGTTAAAATCATTTTTCATTTAAAACACCTCATTGTTATTGCATCTGCCAGTGATTCAGATTTTTTTATAGTCTGTACAATTAATGGAACTATCAAAGGAATTATCGCTTTGACTTTTGCAAAAACTCCTTTTGTTTTTCCCAATGCACCTCTAATCACTTGCGTTTTTATGATAGATGAAGCTTCGTCTATCAAAACTGGAATAAATCTAAAAACAATTTCTACTAGTAAAATAAAATATTTGACTGGAATTCTGATAATCCTTAAAGGAAATAGCAGAATGTTTAATCCATCGATTAAGTCGTATTCTGGCGTTGAAACAAAAAATGCAGAAATGCAGCCAAGTGCTGAATATGTGCGTAAAATTGAAGCCAAACAGAATAAAAGTTTGGATTTGGTAATAAAAAACCACTTGAGGCTGATATATGCTTTTTCACCTTCGAGAGGAGCTTTTAAAATCAACTGTATTATTGTAAAAAAAAGCAAAAACGGAAGAATTTTTAAATAAGAACCAATAAGATTTTTAATTTTGAGATTTGAAATTCCCGCATAGATAACTGACAAAACGAACATTAATGTACAAACTGGAATACTTCTTGATGAAAGTGTCAGTACAAACAGAACAAGGAAAAGGAGAATTCGTAGGAAAGCTGGAATTTTTTCTATAAATGATTTATTTCTGTTTGTGCCAGAAATTGCGGCAGAAACTGATCTGAGATTTGAAAGAAGTTTTACACAACTACACACTGTCTGCTCGCAAAGTAATTCGTTTTCTGTTGATTTTTTTTCTGTTTGATTTTGAAAAGCTAGATTTGAATCATAAACAATTCTTCCCTGCTCCATTTTGATTTCTCTGTCACTAAAATCTGCTTCATCCATTTTGTGAGTACTAAAAAGAATTGTTTTTCCGTTTTCTGCAAGTTTTTTCATCATCATCAAAACTTGGAATCTTGCGTTACTGTCAAGTCCTGCTGTTGGTTCGTCAAAAAGCAGAATATCAGAATTAAGTGCTAGAATTCCTGCTATTGAAAGACGACGCTGTTCACCACCTGAAAGATAAAATGTTTTGCGTTCAGAAAATTTTTCGAATGGCAAGGCAGCTAAATCCATAGAATCTCTTACAAGTTGTTTTAGTTCCGTTCCGCTTACTCCCTTATTGATTGCACCAAAAGCTACATCGTCGGCGGCAAAATTTTCAAATAAAGCTGCTTTTGCATTTTGTTGAGCCAAAACTGGTTTTGATTCTGCAAATATTTTTCCATTTGCCTGCGGTTCTAAAAGTCCTGCGCATAATTCCAAAACTGTAGATTTTCCAGAACCGGAAGGACCTGTCAATGCAGTCAGACTTCCTTTTTTTAATTCAAAATTAATATCATAAACTCCGTGATTATTTTGATTCTCATTTTTTTCATAAGAAAATGATAAATTCTGAACGACAAGCGAATTTTGATTTTCACCAAGCTGAAAAAAGCGTTTCTTTCTGTCACAAATTTCAAGAGGATTTCCTTGAATAAGCTTTACATTTTCCTGATTTTCCACAAATGCTTTTTTTGTACCGTAAAAAAACACTTTTCCATGATTCATTCCAATCACTGTATCTGCATCGTTTACAACCTGCATATCATGAGTAATCTGAATAATGGTATTACCGCATTTATGCCAATATCTAACAAATTCCAAAATCTCATTACGAGAAACAGGATCGAGCATGGAAACTGCTTCATCCAAAATCAATATTTCCGGGCGCAAAGCAATCACACCGCTGAGGGCAATTTTTTGAGTTTGTCCCAAAGAAAGAGCATTTGTTGATGAACAAGCTCTGTTAAGCATGTCGACAATGTTTAATGATTCAATCGTTCTAAGTTCTACTTCTGATTTGGAAAGTTCTAGATTTTGTGGTCCAAATGAAGTATCTCTGGAAACTATTGCACTTACAATCTGTTCTTTTGGTGATTGAAATACAATTCCTATGGTATTACCTTTTGCAATTTCAATTTGACCAGACAGCGGCACGTCCAATCCACATAAAAGTCTTGAAATCGTGCTTTTTCCACTTCCGTTATGCCCCACAATTGCAACATAAGCGCCTTTTTCTATTGTAAACGAAACATCGTCCACAGCAAAAGCATCAGACTGAGGATATTTAAATTTTAAATTCTGTACAGTAATAAAGCCCATATTTTCTCTATATAAATAGTTTTTGTTAAGCGGACTGACAAAAGAATTTGGCTAATAAGTATTGTCATTCAAAACTTGTTTCATTATCTACTCTGTATATAGCATTAAGATTCCGAATCAAGTTAGAAAATGTCATTTTGACTATACTTTAGATATCCTCTTTTTATTCAAACTCAACATTTATATTAATCGAACCTTTATCAGATTCTGTGTTATTATTTATATTGTTTGTAATATTTGGATTTATAGTATCCTTTACCAATGAAAAATCCATTTGAATTAAATTTCTATCATCATCAGCAGCGGTAGAAACTGAGTTTGTTGGTTTTTGTATTTTTTTCAATGTACTTTGCATTATCTGAGACGGCAGTCCGTTTTGCATCATAGAAATATTTCTGTTTTTTCCAACAACAACTGTTTGTGCTGGAGCTTCTTTTATAATTTCTTTTGCAGAAGTATTTGAAGTTGCAGAATTATAAACTTCTTGGATTGAATCTTCAAATTCATCTAACTCTTCATCTGTTTCTTGATTTTTTTCTTTTTTAGAATTTTTTCCGTGATTATTTTTGTATTCAAAATTTGGATAAACAGCCACAGCTCCATCATAACAGAAAAAAGAACCACTACCAACTACCATAAAATCTGTGCCACGAACAGAAGCTACTGCAACAGGAGTTTTCACAGAATATGCAACTTTTTTCCCTGAAGAATGATTAACTTTCGAACGAACAGCTCCAGTATTCAAAAAAACAGAAACAGTTTCTTTAAAATCAGAAGATGAAAGTTCTTCGAATGTAATTCTAGTCAAAGCACCAAGATTCATCACAGAATCTTTATAAATAATTTTAGTTTCCGAATTAAAACCTGTACTGACAATATCTTTTTCCTGCAGATAATCACCCACTTTTAATTGCTGCCATTTTTCATTTCGCAAAACTTCAACTTTTCCTTTTGTATATGTCACTTTTGCATTTTCTGAAAAAAAAGGAAATATTACAAAGGAAAATATTAATAAAAAGATATAACTTCGTTTCAATTCCATATTCACCTCAGTTAATCACTCAGTCTGCCACGCAAACTTTTGATATGATTCAAAATATATTTCAAACTAACCTAAAAAAATGATTTTTATATCAATTCTTAGAATAATACTTAAAATGTGAACGAACAATTTACATTCACTGCAAGATTATTTTCTGCTCCTTCAGTAGAAAAATCCATAAAATATAATCCAGAAAGACTTATCTGCAAATCGCTAAAAATATTCAACACTACAGAACTACAAACATCAATACCTTTAAATTTTATTTCATTTTCTGGATAATCAATTACTGCTTTTACCGAGAAAGCGTTGTAGAATTCCTTTAAACTGAACATTAAATCAACTGAAGGCAAAATGACACCAGATAATTCAGGATAGAAATACGAATTATACGCTGTTCGTGAAGTAAATCCTGTAAATTTAGAAAAAAACAATTGATTACCAGACGCATATTCAAGATTTACGTTACAAAGAAGTGAATTGGAAAGAATAAAATTTGTCTTTATAGAAGAATAATTTGTAAACTTAGTAAAATTCTCTGCTCCAAATGTTGATGATACTTTATAGAACATAAAACTGAAAATTGGACCTGAAAGAGATAATGTTGCATAAAAACGATTAAAATTATCCTGTTCTAAATCAATAAAGGCGTCAGCTTCAAAATCCAACTGCTGATTGAAGAAAACAGACGGAAACTCTAAAGAAAAAATAATTGGTATATATTTATGTGCAGGAAGATAAAACATGCCGTTTTGAACATGAGCAATTCCATTATGATCAAGCATAACATCATTAATAGAATTTAAAAAACCTGTATAACCAAAAAAAAGAGTTATATTACTATGTGCAAAATTTGTGACTAAAGAAACGGCATCCATTTTTTGTGAAAAAATAACACCAGTGTTATCTTTCATGAAAAAACGCCCAAAATTTACTGTTGCAACAATTTGACGAAAATTCTTCTGTGCAGAAAATTTTATTAAATCAAAATCAAAAACAGAAAATAAATTATTATTTTTTCCAAAATCAAAATTGTATTTAAAAGTTGTCTGTCCTGCAAAATAAAGTTTTTCATCAGCAATTGGAGCAGTTACCCACAAAGATGCAGAATTAGACTGCCTGAAATTCGGATTTTCGAAAGTTTTTCCTGTAAAATTCACTTTGAAATATTCTGAAAAAAGTCCGCCCCATTCATAAGCATTAAGAGAAAATAAACTACAGATAAAAGCACAAATAATTAAAATTTTCTTCATAAATAATATTACCTCAGGTAAACTGCAAATCAAAAAAAGTTTTCAAAAACCTGCAGTTCTTCTGTTTTGGCGGATAAATCCTTATTTGAAAAGACTTTTTCCAGCCACTTAATTTTTAGTTTTAATTCAAATCTTTATTCATAAATTGATAAATCCATGTTTCCATATTTTATAGAACACATAGTCAAAACATCTAAAGCTTCTTTTCCAGAAACAAGATGATTTGGATCTGCATTTGCAGGTAAAACACCATCATATTTCAATTGCTTGAAAGCATACCTCGGAGCAGCCTTGAATAATCTGTACATAATTCCACCTTTTACATTCCAAACCTGAGCATAAATATAGGAAAGGTTTGCATAAGGAACAGGCATATCAGCATATTGATAAGAAGGAATTTTTTTTCTCTCTTCCATTGCCTGTAATGCCTGTTGATATGTAGCCTTTTCTGAAACAAATCCATTTTGTACAGCAGCAAGATAACAGATTTGTCCAAGAGTTGCCTGTTTTGAATCTAGAATATCGGTAATGACATCAGCAGATTGAGAGAATACAGAAATAGATACAAACAATAATGAAAACAAAACAATTAACTTTTTCATCTAAATCATCAATCCTTCTATAAATAATTTTTTATATTAATATAACCGACTATTCCAAAGTAATATCAACAATAACTGTAGAGCCTGTAGATTTTGGAGAACCAGAACTATCAGAATTCTGTATATTTGAAGAACTTTCAGAAGAAGTTGAAACAGATTCTTTAGTAGAGTTTGTAGAAACCTGTGAAATGATATTCGAAATTGTCGTCTGAATGTTTGATTTTGGGGAAGACATTGTGTTGGAAGAATTAATCTGCACGTTTTGGTTAGCATAAACAAGAATACCAGTTTCTGGAACTTCGTCTGAATTTTCAAAATCATATTCTGCAGAATTTCCTGTATCTGGATTATTCTGCATTAACTCCAATGCAAGATTTGTTGCAACAGAAACAAGTCCCTGAATGACTGTAACAGTATTTGAATCATCCATAATAAATTCAGTACCCCGCACTGAAGCAACACCGATTGGCGTTCTTACCTGACAACTCACACGTTTATTTTCAGTATGATTTACTTTTGTTCTTATAGTTCCAGTATTCAAATACACATTTATTTTGTCTTTTTCTTGAGTAGATGACAATTCTTTTAATGCTATGCGTGTTAAAGGTCCCAAAGAAAGAACAGAATCCATGACTTTTATTTTTGCTTCAGATTGAAATCCTGTAGAAATAACTTCTGAACTATAAATAACATCGCCAATTTTGAGAGCAACCCATTCATTATTGCGTTGTACTTCAACTTTTCCTTTTAAATAGGTAATGGTTCCTTCAGTCGCAAATAAAGAAAATCCACAACAAATCAAAGCTATTACAATAATTTTTTTGATAAACATATTCCTTTCTCCCATTAATAGTCAAAAGATTGCTTAAACAATCGCCTGATTCTTTACACTGTTCCATGATTAATATGGAAAACAGCAGTTGAAATTAAGAGTTTGCAACGCAAACTTTAGGAAAGATAAAAAATACACTTTTTAGCGTTTTTTATCATACAACAATCAGACTTTTTTTCCGACCTCTTATTAAAATGATAATAATGTTTTTAATGTGATTTCATTGTTGCTCATTTTTGTATCTGCAAAATCAAAATATAACAGAACATTGCAAGAAATTTGAACATCACTAAGAACATTATAAATCCAATTCACACCAATTTCCAATCCATTTACGTTTATTTTTTCATTAAACGGAATTGCAAGTTTTTGATATAATCCCAAAACCATATCGTTAAGTATAAAAGTTTCTGAAATATTTGGAAGCAATACTGATGATTTTATGGCTGAAACAACAGCATTGTAGGCAGTTTGGCTGGTAATTGAATAAAATGGCGAAAAACCTGCATGATTGCCTGAAGCATATTCAATTCCACAACCCATAATTCCCATTTGATTTACGAAAAACGATATATTCGCATTTGCATATGCCATAACATCTTTGAATTCTTGAGTTCCAGCTGCAATTGTTACTGAATAATTTCCAAGCGTAGTAACTGGTCCAGAAAGAGAAACTGTTGCATAATATTTTGAAGAAAAATCTTTTTTTGGTTCCAAAAAACCAGAAAGCTGTAAGGCAATTGTGTTCGTTTTTAAGAATGATTTATAGGCAAAATCTGCAAGAATTGGAATGTATCCTGCACAAAGATTATAAAATCCATAATCATAGTTGTAAGCATCAATCATGGAAACATTTAAACTGTTTTGAAGCCCCGTATATCCAGCATAAAATCCTGCTGACATTTTCATTGAATCATAAGAAACATAAACACCATCGCTGTTTTGTGTAAAAATAACTCCAGATAAATCGGAATAGCTGAATCTCCCAAAATTCATAGATAGTGCACCGCCTGGCAATGTCCATGTTCCTGAAAGTTTTAACAATGACAAATCTACTATATTTGTAAAAGTTGATGCTTTTTCTGATGAAAACGGAATATTTGCCTGATATTTATATGAACATTCTGATGACAATCGTAATCCTGAATCACCAAGCTTTGAGTTTAAAGAAAGGTAAATTCCGTTTGACTGATACAAATTGAATGCTGAAAAATCTGAAGTGAATAATTTTGTATTGTCATCTATTACACCGCTCCAGGTAACTGCATAAAGTGAAGATGCAAAAAGAATGCATGCAAAAACAGCACCGATAATTCTTTTTGAAAAACTGACTTTTTTCATTCGTTGCCTCCTTGTGTAAAAATTGGATCACCATATTTTTTCTCACATGAAGTAAACATACGCATAATTTCAATACCGGAAACAATTTGATTTGGTTCAGCATCATAAGGAATGATTTTGTCTACCTGAAATTGTTTGAACACATAGCGTGGCGCACCATTTGTAATTTTATACATTAGTCCGCCTTTTATATCCCACATGAATGAAAAAAGATATGCCGCATCAATCAGTGGAATTGGCTGGGAACTTTCTGTAATATAAGGAAGCTGCTCATTTTCATAAACTGCCAGAACAGCATCATCATAAGAAGAATCATCTGAAACAAGTGACTGCATAACTGCAGAAATATAGCAGACTTGTCCAAAAGTTGCTTCTGATGATTCAAGAATTTCTGTAATAACATCCTGCGATTGTGAATAAGCCGATATTGAGATAAACAGCCCTAAAACAATTAAAAATATTTTTTTCATATTATAATTTTACTTGAATTTTTAATGGTTGTCTACTTTTGAAAGTATTTTTGAAAACAATTTTTTTTTGCGAAAATATGGGGAGTGGCGGAGCGTAAAGTGGGGACAGACCTTGTTTTGTTTAGCGAGGACGTAAAGTGGGGACAGACCTTGGTTGATGAGGGAAGTTCACTGTGAAATGAGGGACAGACCTCGCTTTTATGATGCAGACTGCGTTAGGACGTGGAACCCCTGCGAAGCAGTCCACCGCAAGCGAGGCGGAGCCGAGTGCGGAGGATGAGCGTGAGCGAAGGGTGGAAGGTCCGACCCGAAACGAAGTGAAACGAAGCGAAGGGGAACGCCCTGATTATTATTTTTATTATTAATAAAAATTGAAGTTTATGAAAAAAAAATATATAATTCAAATTAAAAGAGGTAAAATATGAATGAACAGTTGGTTGAAGAATATAAATCTTTTTTGAATAACGGTAAAACTGAACGTGAGTGTGTGGAAGAAATTATAAAAATCGCACAAAAAAAAGGATACAAGGATATTTCAAATTTTTCAAAGTTGAAAACTGGTGATAAAGTATATGTTACTAAAATGAATAAGGCGATTGCACTTTTTGAAATTGGTTCTGAAGCTATGGAAAAGGGAATGAATATTCTTGGTGCTCATGTAGATTCTCCCCGACTTGACGTTAAGCAAAATCCTTTGTATGAAAAGGAAAATTTAACTTATTTGAATACTCATTATTATGGTGGAATAAAAAAATATCAGTGGACGACAATTCCGCTTGCAATTCATGGTGTTGTTTGTAAAAAAGACGGTTCAACTGTGAAAGTGAAAATCGGCGAAAGCAATGATGATCCTGTTTTTTGCATTTCTGATATTCTTCCTCATTTGGCTCAGGAACAGATGAAAGATAAGGCGAGTGATTTTATTAAAGGTGAAGATTTGGATTTGATTATGGGACTTGGGATTTCATCTGAATGTGACAAAGAAAAATGTGAGAAAAATCATGATAATGAAAAAGTTCAGGATAAGTCTGAAAATCAAAAAAATAAGGATGTAATTCTCTCTCTTTTGAAAGAAATCTATAATATAGAAGAAAATGATTTAAAATCTGCAGAACTTGAAATTGTGCCTGCCGGTAAGGCTCGCGATATGGGGCTTGACCGTTCTATGATTTTGGGTTATGGACAGGATGACAGGAGTTGTTCTTATGCTTCTGTAATGGCTATGCTTGAAACTGAATGTAAGCAGAGAACTAAATGTTGTCTTTGTGTTGATAAGGAAGAAATTGGCAGTCTGGGTGCAACTGGAATGGCTTCAAATCTGTTGGAAAATATGGTGGCCGAAATTATTGTCCGCACAGAAAAAGCGTACAGTGAGTTGACTTTGCGAAGATGTCTTGCCAACAGTTTTATGCTTTCTTCTGATGTGAATTCTGCGTATGACCCTATGAATGCTTCTTTGTATGATAAGGAAAATTCTAGTGTACTTGGTGGTGGTGTTGCGTTCCAAAAATATACTGGAAGCCGCGGTAAATCTGGTGCATCTGATGCAAATCCTGAATTTATTGCAAAAGTGCGTAATCTGATGGATAATGCTTGTGTTAAATATCAAATGGCTGAACTTGGTAAAGTGGATCAAGGTGGCGGCGGAACTATTGCATATCATGCGGCAAGATATGGAATGAATGTTCTGGATGCAGGAATTGCAGTTTTGAGCATGCATGCGCCGTGGGAAATTACGAGTAAGGAAGATTTATCTCAGCTTTATGAATGCTATAAATCTTTTCTGGATATTGTCTGAACGCAATACGTATTTTCTAAATAGGACACAAATTGTAAGTGCTGGCTGAGTTTTGTCTATATGAAGCCAGCGGAATGTTAAATTTGGGTGAAACTGAAAGTTGGAGAAACGTTACGTCTGGGCGGAAAGAAAATTTTTAGTGGAACGTTACGTTTGGAAAATCAGCGTTTTGACATGAGAACATCGTAAATACGGTCGAAATCTTTTCTTGTGTCAAAACCGATTACGATGGAACCTTTATTTATGTCGCCTTTAAGGTTTATGGATTTTGTTCCAAAAATATTTTTCAATTCCTGTTCAAAATTCAATACATCGGCATCTTTTTGAGGCTGTTCTTTTTTGGGCTTTTTATTTGAAGCAGCTCTGGAACCTTCGTTCAGTTTTTTTGCTTCTTCTTCTGCTTCGCGCACAGACATTCCCTGACCTACTATCTTTCCAAATAAAATATGAAGTTCGGAGTCTGTTTTTACCATTAAAAGAGCTCTTGCATGACCGGGAGAAATTTGTCCATTGGAAAGTGCTTTTTTTATATCTTCAGGAAGGCGCAAAAGTCTGATTGAATTTGCGACGGTGGCACGTGCTTTTCCTACTCTTTTAGCAACCTCATCCTGATTTAAATCTCCCATTTGAATAAGATTGTAATATGCCGTTGCTTCTTCGATTGGGTTTAAATCTGCACGCTGTATATTTTCTATAAGTGCCATTTCGAGTTTTTGCTGCTCGTCGAATTTTCTAAGCTGTACTGGCACTTTTGTAAGACCTGCCATTTTTGCTGCACGTGTTCGTCTTTCACCAGCGATTATGTAGAAATTTCCATTTCCAGAATCTTCGATTATAATTGGCTGCAAAATGCCGTTTACTTTGATGGAATCGCAAAGTTCATCCAGTTTTTTTTGATCAAACTCGAGTCGTGGCTGTTTTGGATTGGGAATGAGTAAAGCTGGATCTACCCAAAGACTGCCGTCACCTTCCATTTTAATGTTTTCTGGAAGTTTTAAACTGGCATCAGGTGATTTTTCGCTAGAAGGCTGAAGTATCTTGCTTTCTGAGAATGTTGTATTTTCATGCAGAAGGGCTCCAAGTCCTTTTCCCAAAGCATTTCTAGCCACGATGAATCACCTCTTCGGATAATTTTGCGTAACTACGTGCGCCAACACATTCTGGGTCATATTTACAGATTGGAAGTCCGTGAGACGGTGCTTCTGAAAGTCTGATATTTCTTGGAATAATTGTATTGAATACTAAATCTTTGAAATAAGATTTTACCTGCATTACTACATCCTGAGCAAGGCGGGTGCGCGAATCATACATAGTAAAGAAAATGCCGCCAATTTTCAGGTCTTTGTTGATGCTTTCCTGAACTTTTTGAACAGTTTGGAGCAAAAGGGTAATTCCTTCAAGCGCAAAATACTCACACTGCATTGGGACAAGAACTGAATCTGCCGCAGCAAGTCCGTTTAATGTCAAAATTCCCAAAGATGGAGGACAGTCAATCATAATGTAATCGTACAAAGATTGAAGAGGTTCAAGTGCATTTTTTAAGTAATAGTCTCTATCTTCCTGGTCTGCAAGTTCGATTGAAACTCCCGACAAATCTAAAGAAGCACTAATTGCATCAAGATTTTCTACTGGTGTTTTTTGAACACATTCAGATGCAGAAACTTGTCCTGCCAAAAGATCATAAATCGAAGGTTTTTCTTTAGAAAGTCCTACACCGCTTGACATATTTCCCTGAGAGTCAAAATCTATCAAAAGCACTTTTTTGCCGGCAAGGGCAACGTAAGCTCCAATATTTATTGCAGAAGTTGTTTTTCCAACTCCACCTTTTTGATTTACAAAAACAATACACTTAGCCATAATGATAAATATATCATTATTTTGAAAAATAGTATAGTGGGAAAGAACGTGCGGGAATAAATTGGGAGTGTAATTGTTAAAAAACTCTCAGCACGTGCCAACTTAATGTACATTGGAATTACCGTACTTGGCACGTGCAAGGACAGACACTTTATTGGAAAGTGAATTCTTTTGAGTTTTGGCTGAAGTTGTGTTGTAATAATAACTGGAGTGAAAAATCAGCCAAAACTCGCGGCTCGTGAGAACAAAACGTACATTGGTATGACAGTTGACAACACGAGCCAGGGACTGACATAGAATTTCCCAATTATCTTGAAAGTTTTCTGTAAACTGTTCGTTTTGGAACGCCGGCATCTTCACCGAATTCTTTCATCTTCCATTCTGCATATTCTGACCAGTTTCCTTCAAAATATCTGACTTCTGAATTATTTTCGAACGCAAGAATGTGTGTGCAAACCCTGTCTAAAAACCATCTGTCATGACTTACTACAAGTGCGCAGCCTGCAAAATCTTCCAGAGCTTCTTCCAAAGCGCGAACGGTTTCTACGTCCAAGTCATTAGTTGGTTCGTCGAAAAGTAATACATTTCCACTTTCTTTAAGCATCATTCCAAGGTTTAAACGATTGCGTTCTCCACCAGAAAGCACGCTTACTTTTTTATTCTGATCCGCACCTGTAAAATTAAACCAACCGCAATACGCATGTGCATTAACTTCTCGTACACCACCTTCAAGCGCGCGTCCTTTTTCATCCACTGCGCCAAGTTTTACAAGATCTCCGCCATCTCCCAAAGTTTCATAAACCGTCTTGTTCATATCCAAACCGCTTCTCATTTGATCGACATAAACAAGTTTTACAGTTTTTCCAATTTTAATTGTTCCAGAATCAGGTTTTTCGCCGCCTTCAAGTCCAGCTGCATCCACTATCATTTTGAACAATGTTGTTTTACCAGCACCGTTTGGACCAACAATTCCAATAATCGCACCTGCAGGAATATGAATATTCAGATTTTCAAACAAAAGTTTATCACCAAATGATTTTGTCAGATTTTCAATATCGATTACTTGACCGCCAAGACGCGGACCTGCCGGAATAGAAATCTGTGTATCTTTAAGCTGCTTTTTCGATTCCTGAGCCATAAGTTCGTTGTATCGTGTGATGTGTTCCTTGTGTTTTGCCTGACGCCCTTTCGCTCCCATGTGAATCCATTCCAATTCTCGTTGGATTTCTTTCTGACGTAACGTTTCATTTTTGCTTTCTTGAGCCAGACGAGCATTTTTTTGTTCCAGCCATGACGAATAATTTCCCTTAAAAGGATATCCTTCACCGCGGTCCAATTCCAAAATCCAACCTGCAACATCGTCCAAAAAGTAACGGTCATGTGTTATGGCTATGACTGTTCCAGGATAATTCTGTAAATGTTTTTCAAGCCAGGCCACAGTTTCTGCATCAAGATGGTTTGTCGGTTCATCAAGAAGAAGAATGTCAGGTTTTTGCAGAAGTAATCGGCATAAAGCAACTCGTCGTCTTTCACCACCAGAAAGCACATCCACAATCTGTTCCGGTGGAGGACATCGCAAAGCTTCCATTGCAAGTTCAAGATTATTATCCAAATTCCAAGCGTCCATAGCATCGAGTTTTTCTTGAACTTCACCTTGCTGCGCACAAAGTTTATCAAAATCAGCATCAGGCTCGCCAAAAGCTTCATTAATCCGGTCAAATTCTGCAAGTAAATCGGTAATAGGTTTTACACCTTCCTTTACAATGTCCATTACAGTTTTTCCAGGTTCAAGCTGAGGTTCCTGTTCAAGATAACCGATTGTATATCCTGGAGCAAGCGTTGTTTCACCAGCAAAATCTTTATCGATTCCAGCTAAAATCTTGAAAAGTGATGATTTTCCTGAACCATTTGGACCAATCACACCAATTTTTGCACCATAATAATACGAAATGCTTATATCTTTTAATACAACTTTTGTTCCATAAGAGCGTGTTACTCTATCCATAGTGTAGATGATTTTTTTGTCATCAAATGTTTTAGCCATTAAATCCTCCAAGCTATAGTATCAACATGACTTCAAAAAACAAAGTTAATCGAAGTTTTAATTTTCTTATTTTGGGTGGCTTTTTGCTTGCTTCGACTTCGCTCAGCAACCAAAAAACAGGCTATCCGGAGTTCCGCTATCGCTCCAGCCGCTTCCCTCGCTACGCTCAGTCCAGTGGCCGCCTTCGGTGCTCCTACTATCCTTGCCACGGTTTAAACATAAAAACTCAATTTCCAATCAATTAATCAACTGCATAACAGTCGTAACCTGCACTTCGCAAACGGTCAGCTACATTTCCTGTTTTGTCTTCACGAACAAGAACAATGTAGTAAGTAGTTCCGCTGGCTCTTTTTTCAGATGTAATAAACGCATCAAATCCTTTTTTCATCACCTCATCAAGCAAAAGCTTTGCATTACTTTCTGTTTTGAAAAGTCCAAGCTGCCATTTTGTTGTTTTTGCTGCACTTTCATCTTCTACTGCATTTTGATTTATAATATCATCCTCTGAATCATTTTCTGTAACTGTAAATGTTCCAGTTCCCTGCTCTGCCTCACCAGTTTTTGGAACAAAAAACCAAAATGGAGTCGGTAAAAGCTGAACATCACCTTTTACAATTGCAGCTTCCACAGACAAAGGATAACGTTTTTCTATTTCAGAAGCATAATTTCTATCCCCAGTCAAATACCATAAAGTCAGAAAAATAGAGGAACGTACACATTCCATTGAATCCATTTTGGCATAAGCCTGAAGCATTAGAATAGGTTCATTGATTTCTGATGCAGAATCAGCTTTACAAAGTTCGCTCCATTGAGAATAAAGTTTTATGTAAGCCTGCACAGTTTCATTCTTTGAGTTTCTGACAGCTGAATTTAAATAACTGTCAGCAGTTGCAAAATCTCCACTGCTCAAAGCACATCTGACAGCATCCAAAACTATCTGTTCATTTGTCTTTTTGGGCATTCCTTGAGCATCAGTTGCAGAAATTCCGGCTGCCATTGCGTAATATTTTTGAGCTTCATCAAATAAAGACATTTGTTCCAAAAGCGAAGCCAAAAAAATGTAAACAGCACGTTTTTCAGCTGGATTTGAAATACTTTTTACGTTAGATTTTAAATAGTCGATTGATTCCTCAACAGTGTCCTTTTTTCCAGCTTCAACAGTTACAAATTTTGCAGTTAATTCAGCAGAAAATAAAGACTGAACGGCAAAAAACACTGCTAAAAACACAACAATTTTTTTCATCAGCAGATTACATCCTTATTTTAGGTTATTTTCTTTGTTGGGATCATTTTCCTTGTTGAAATCATTTTCTTTATGAATTTCCTCAGCTTTCTGCAAAAGTCCACTTTCTTCCTTTTTCTTGCTTTTTGACTGAAGATTTTTCACTTTTTTTTCAGTTTTTTCACGTTTCAAGGCAGCTTTTTTTTCAAGGATTTCTTCTTTTTTTTGCTGTTTTTCACGTTTAATCTGAGCGGAAGATTTTTCTGTTTCTTCATCTGTAAATGATTTTTTTAATTTATAAATTATAATCAAAAGGATACAGAAAACTATCCCTGCAGCAAATGCAATTAGCACGAGAACAGCCGATGGTACATTTTCAAAAGATTTAAAAAGCCACAGCGAACAGACATTCTGCAAATTTTTTCCAATAAAAACTGCCATGAAAATGACAATCGCTAAAAAAACAATCAAAGTTAAGACCATAATTCACCCCTAAAAGTGTTTCCACTCAATTCTGTAAGTTTAACATTCACAAAATGTCCAATGCAAGATTTTTCTGCCTTAAATGCAACTTTTTCGTGTTGTTCCGTCTGTCCCAAAAGTTCAGTTTTGTCATCTCTGCTTACTCCTTCCACAAGAACCTGAACAGTTTTTCCAACACGGGCACTCATCTGACGATGCGTGTGTTCAAGCTGCAGGTCAATCACCCTTTGAAGTCTTTCTTTGCGCACTTCCACGGGCAGTTGTTCCATCTTTGCAGCTGGAGTTCCTTCGCGAGGATTATAAAAATACATCATTGCAGATTCATAACAAACTTTTTCCATCAAATCCAAAGTATCCAAAACATCCTGCTCTGTTTCACCAGGGAATCCCATCATTATGTCAGTTGTCAGTGAAACTTCCGGTATTTTTGATTTTATTTTTTCTACCAATGACAGATAATGTTCACGAGTATAGCGTCGATTCATTTTCTGCAAAACAGCATTAGAACCATGTTGAACTGGAAGATGAATGTGCCGGCATAAAACTTTTTCTCTTGCAATCACATCAATCACATCATCTGTTAAATCTTTTGGATGAGAAGACATAAATCGCACCCATTTAATAGAAGAATTCGTCTTTTTTAAATGGTTTGCAATTAATTGAAGAAGTTCTGCAAAAGTTACGTCATCTGGATTTTGAACTTCAAGTTTTAAATCATTACAATCTGATACACTTTTTATATTATTAGTATTTTCAGATTGATTTTTAAAATGCTGCAAGTTTTCTATTTTTCCATGATATGAATTAACGTTCTGTCCAATCAGGCAGATTTCCAAAACGCCCATCTTACTTAAAACGTCAAGTTCATTTAAAATTTCATTTACAGGACGACTGATTTCACGGCCGCGAACATAAGGAACAATACAATATGTGCAGAAATTATTACAGCCATGCATAATCGGTACAAAAGTAGAAAACGCACCAGGCTCAGCTGAAACAGAAGCAAATTTATATTCATCTTTGTCATCTATTTCAAAAGGTTTACGACCTTCTTCTATTGCTTCAATAATCTCCCCAAAATGATGTTTTGCATAAGTTCCTACTACATAATCAACAAACGGATAATTTTTTTGAAAATCTTTTAATAGCCGTTCAGCCATGCAGCCCATCACTACAAGAGTCAAAGGTTTAGCACCATCTTTTACATATTCAACGGCTTCTTCCAAAAGTTTCGTTTTTGCACCAAGTTTTTTTTCACGAACTGCTTTTAATCCACTGAACCAACCAAGTCGCCCCATTATTCTGTTTTCAGCTGTTTCACGTACCGAGCAGGTATTGATGATAGCCAAATCAGCAACTTGAGCAGAAAAAGCTTTTGTCCAGCCGCGTGAAAGTAAAAGCTGTTCTACCGAGGCAGATTCAGCAATATTCATCTCGCAGCCATAAGTTTCAAAAAAATATGTCATAAATTAAATTTACCATAAAAATGCAGAATATTAAAGTAGAAAATTGAATTCACAATACTGTTTGAATGAATTTTGAAATAAAAATTGAATTATTTTGATGATACTTGGCGAGCATCATAACATTATATACTGTATCGTTTTCGCCCGAGTGTTTCGGGAGTAGATAAACGTGGAAATCGTTTCCCTCAAACCTTGCACATACATGGCACGTGCTGAATGATTACCAAACATCTAAGCATCACCGTACACGTGCTTCCATGAAACAGGGACAGACCTCTATTAAACATAGGTCTGTCCCTATTCTTAAAAAAATGAAAAAAAAGTAAAAAAATTGAATTTTTTTTAAAAAAAACGTATAAAATCGTAAGGTTTGGTACATATTATATATAGAAGATTGTTCAGGAGCGGTTTTC